>JGI24508J20089_1000092_pt1 | contig 156275 bp, 155 predicted proteins | sample LinPmetageLP24_FD_20089 | JGI IMG/M metagenome (IMG submission 20089)
GAACAAATTAAATATGTTGTCAAGTCTTCGCAGGCTACACCGAAAAAGAAGACAGGCCGTCGACCTATTCTTACACAAGCTCAAGTCGAAGACTTAGTCTTTTTCGTGTGTTCTTCAACTCAGAACCGTCGAATGTCTTTCAGTCAACTAGCGACAGTAATGAACTTTGGAGTCAAAAAAGATGCCATCCGATCCGCTTTACTCCNCGAGGGGTTCCATCGTCGATTAGCTATGCGAAAGCCTCCTATTTCAGAGAAGAATCAGAAGCTCCGGAAAGCGTGGGCAGAGGAACACGTTAAGTGGACAATGGACCAATGGTACCAAATCTTATGGACCGACGAAACCTGGATTACCGGAGGAAGGCATACACGAACTTGGGTTACCCGGAGGCCTGGCGAAGAGTGGCATCCTACTTGTATCGTCGAAAGGCATCAACGAAAGAAGGGCTGGATGTTTTGGGGCTGCTTTCACGGGCACACAAAAGGACCAGGAATATTCTGGGAAAAGGACTGGGGATCGATCAATCAAGAGTCCTATTGTCAAAGGACAGTACCTATTATACACGGGTATATCGAAATGATGAGACGAGAGGGAATCCATCTTGTTCTTATGCAAGATTCGGCCCCAGGACATGCTGCCGGCGATACGAAACAAGATCTAGCTGAACGAGGAATCATAGTTATCTTTTGGCCTCCATTCTCTCCTGATTTGAACCCAATCGAGAGAGTATGGCATATCATGAAGAACTATATTCAAGACAATTACCCCGAGAACCTTAGCTACGATAGGCTTCGTGCGGCAGTCAAAGATGCGTGGGAAAAAGTAGGGGAATTTGAGTTCCGTGCCTTAATCGAGAGTATGCCGGCACGTTATCAAGCTGTTATTGATGCCGATGGATTGTTTACAAAATACTAATTATCATCAATTAAATGTCTTCTTCATTATTTTCTATAGAAATTGCTATACAAACGCGTGTTTAGTGCATTGACGTGATGTTACCCCTTCAGGTTAAGGGCGCACCCCCTGGCAAAAACAGGGGGGAAAACATAACCGCTGTACCTCCGTAAAGCTTGTGTTGGTGGCTGCCTAGCGTTGCGGCGCTGCTGCAGATCACTAACCCCCGACATTTTAGCAGAGATACGTTTGCAACATTGTAATTTTGTTGCTGCCTGAGCAAATGAGATTGAGAACTCGAAATTCTGGAAAAGGGCATATGCATACCCATGTTGTACGAATGTATCCAACCATTGGACAATCGCGGAGTGACAAATGTATTATGAACTCGCTCTGCTAGGCCTCTGACACGTAGACGCATCCCCTTCACCAGATTGGCGGGTTCATTTGTGGTTTTGAGTCGTCTTTGTAAGCCAAATAAGTATCCAGAAGAAACATGCAATTCATGCTTGTCTTCTGTGCCAGGATTTTCATGGGTTGCTGGTCTTTGCTGCGGGCGAGATTGAGGCACAGAGTCGTAAGTGGAAGGAAGCACGATTACCAGCAATCGAAATTGGAAAGGATTCATTCAAATGAAACAGACATATCTGCCGCATTTGTAATGAGTCTTCTGCCCACTTTGACAGGCGCCAATTGCAAAGATGTGATTTCTGGAGAGAGAACAGGGGAGCACGAAGCGAGGTGCATGTAAACACAAGAATCGACGACCGAAATTCCAGTTATAATTCTGCTTGAAGACGGTGTATAAGCAGTTACATATGACGCATTATTCATGAAAAGCTGCTTTGAGAAGACTTTTACCGATGTACTGTAGATGGGAGAAATCGTGTATGTCTCGCGCCCCCGCTTTGGGCAAAGAGAAGGCCAGATGGTATGAGACCACTGTCACTACTAGATCCTGACCATATCTTTCTGAATGATAAGGACGATTGTCATTGCTGTTGTGAAGACTTTGATGAAGATGGCAATTGGTAACAGAAATTAATAAGGAATGGACATCCGAGAGTGGAGAGCGGCGACTTCCCTCCCCCACCTTTGAGATCGGACGATAACGATAAACAGTTCATATGTCTTGAACTTCCCCCAATGCTCATTGACTGCCAACCGCGCGCAAACCACAAACAACTACACAATGGCAGCTGTAGCAAATCCTCCCCAAATAGGAGGCCTCCAAGACTCCCTCGAAGCAGCTCTTGAAGCCCAGCAATACCTTCAATCCCGGCTCTCCTCAACCACCGAAGCTCCCTCCTTCAGATCAATACCTCTAATCGACCTCACGAAATCCTTCTCTTCCTCCCTTGCCGACAGACAATCCGTCGCCAAAGAAATAAATGAAGCGTGCACGAAGGTTGGGTTCTTCTTCATCACAGGTCATGGCATACCACAAGGAGTTTGCGACGATGTGTTGAAGCTGGCCAAGCGCTTCTTCTACGAATTGTCGGACGAGCAGAAGGAGGCAATACACATGAAGCAGAACGACTACTTCCGCGGATACGAGCCAGCAGCCTTCTCATCTGTGAATGACTTCACAAGTAAGGAGACAAAGGAGGCCTTCAATTGGGGTTATGAATCTGGTCTAGATCCAACAGGAGGTGATGGGAAATACGTGGAGTTAGACGGGAAGGCAGAAAGCGCGGTGAATTTATGGCCAAAGGAATCTGAACTGCCTGGATTTTATGGAGGAATTTCCAAATACTACGGACACGTACGTCTGTTTCTGCTTATTTGAAATCCTTCACTGACATTATTCAGGTTCTACAATTATCGAGACATCTCTTCCGCCTCTTCGCCCTCTCCCTTGCCCTCCCAGAAGACTTCTTCGACCCCATGATGACACACCCAGGAGGAATCGCACGATTGATCCGCTACCCACCAAGCACAAATCCGAAGCCTCTCTCAGAGCTCAATGAGGAGGAAGAGATTGGTCTAGGCGCACACTCAGACTATGAATGCTTCACACTCCTCCTTCAAGACTCCAATCCGGGTCTTGAGGTCCTTAGCCCAGATGGAAGATGGGTCAGTGCTGAGCCAGTCGAAGGCGCAATCGTAGTGAACGTTGCAGACTTCCTAATGCGGTGGACAAATGGTGTTTACAAGAGCACAATTCATCGTGTGGTGAATAGAACGGATAAGGAGAGATATAGCGTTCCGCTCTTCTTCTCTATCAATTATGATGAGACTGTAGAGACGTTACCTTCTTGTGTCAGTGAGGAGAACCCATCGAAATTTCCTCCAATCACCGCGGGGAAGTATGTGTTGGACCGATTGGCGTTAACGGTCAAGACGGGGAAATATTGAACTGCTTTGTTGTTTCCCAAATACAGCCACATGTTACTACATATACCTAGAATTTCTCAAGAATGTTGCTTGAAATCTCTGTTTTGTAATTGCCCTCACTGTTTGCTTCGTTGTTTGCATTCACTCACAAGCATATATCGAAAGGAATGTGACCACTGAGTATGATATCACACCTCCCCTCTCCGTGCATCTCATACCCGGGGGTTCAGACAGTTTTCCAGTCTCCTTACTCGCGTACTCCTGTCATTAGTTATGCCGCGATGTTCATGTCTGAGATTTTGTCGCGTTCTTTGTTGATCAGCCTAGCTTTCTTGGTGGGGTAATTTACCCCGCACTCACCTGAAAACTCCCCAGGCATACGCTGAAAGTCTTGAAAATTAGCGAGTACAGCCTGGCGATCCAGGGGCTCGCTAAGACATCCCTTCGGTGGCATCAATATCAACAACATCTATGGACAATATGTTTGCTCCCTCGGGCTGTCGAGATAAGCTATGGATAGGTCATCGAACGGTGTAGCATTCTATAAGCATGTTACTATTTATCCAACGCTCCAAAATTACTCTTTCTCTCCTTCTCCCTTGATTCCATACGATCCATCACTTCAACAAGTTCACAACCCCACCAATCCCTCCTCCACCATCTTAATCTGCAAAGCCAACAACCTCGAATAATACCTACTCAACCAAAAGCTCCCCGCCGCAACCCAAAACCCCTCCTGCCCACCCCTCTTCCAAACCCCCCTAATCTCACCCCCCTCATCAAATCCCCAGACAGGCTCAATCTTATCCGCAACCTCATCCCCAAAGATCTTCCTCGTCCTCACCCTTCCATTCGAATACCCCGTCGCAAACACCACAACATCCGCTTCAACCTCCTCGCCATCCGCAAACACCATCCCCCGTTCTGTGAAATGGCTGATAGCCGGACTGGATTTGACGCGAATCGCGCCGGAGGAGATGAGAGGCGAGCATCCAACATCAATATAGAATCCGCCCGCACGCTGTATAGTCAAGCTCAACAAACTCGGTAATTCCTGCTCTTCTGGCCTTGATATAGTCTTATATCCTACCCTCTCCAACCCATCCCACATGTCCTGGTTCAGCGGCGCAAACATGGACGATGAATCGGACCCAACATGCTTGAATAGCGCTGTAGGCAGAGACAGCATTTTTAGGTCGGCGTCTTCGACGTCTGTAGATTCATTGTATGAGACGCGGACTATTTTGTGGACTGAGGAGAGGGAGAGTACGAATGTTGGGGAGCGTTGAACGATTGTTACGTTGGCGCCGTGGCGGTGGAGACCTTGGGATATATCGTGTCCTGATGTACCGGTGCCAACGACGATTACTTTTCTTCCAGCGAAGGTGGATGGGTCGTTGAATTGTGTGGAGTGGAGGGTTGTGCCTGTGAATTTTGACATGCCTGGGATGGTGGGGATACGTGGTTCACCGTTTAGACCGGTGGCTTGGACTATATGGTGGGGATGGAATGTTCCTGCATCTCGTGAGTACGTCTTGCTGATACAAAATATGTCGAGTGAAGGGATTACTTCTGGAGATCTTCCCATTCTTGTTTTGTTCTAACACAACAGTCCATTCTTTCTTCACGCCATCCCATCTTGACTCCACAACCTGCGTACTATTCCAAACATCCAAGTCAAGCGCCGTCTCATAATATTCCAGGAAATCGGCCATTTTATCTTTCGGCGTCAAAATCTACCCGGTATCAGCGCAACGCCCGTGTAGAACTCTCAAAAACAGGGAAGCGAGGTTCGACTTGGGTCGCAGATGTAAACACCGGAAGCGAGCCACAAAGGATAAAAAGAGCAAACTCACAGGCCAACTCGGCGGATACCTCAAATACGGCATCGCATTCATCCAACACGGATCATGCAGCACCAAATCATGATACCTCTTCCTCCAGCAATCCCCCGTCCTCTCCCCCTTATCCACCATCAGCGTCCTCACCCCCAACATCTTCAACCTCGCAGCCGTCATCAACCCGCTGTGTCCAGCGCCTACAATCAACACTGTCGGCTCCTCGCCATCTTCTTCAGGGAACTCTCGCTGCCGCTCTCGCCATTCGTACCAGTTCATCTTTGGGGGTGCGGAATTGGGCTTTGCGGATTCGGGGCGGGAAGAGCCCGTTTGGAAGGGTGTGGAAGTGAGGTCGGTGAGGGATGTGAAGAGTGTGTAGATGCGCCATTGGTCCTGGCTCTCGACGTCAAGGATCCAGCGAGCATTGCCTTTCCCAGTACCGTGAGGCGTGGTGAAGGATAGGGTTGCGAAGATACATTTTACTGTTCCTTTTGGGTCAAGATTGGTGAGTTCAGGGGTACTGGTTAGAGAGAGGGACGTAATCTGGCATTTGGTTCCATTTGCTTTTCCTTTAGAGGTGATCAAGGAGATCACCTCGTCTGCTCCGTATAGTGTTGAGAACCTAGTGGGTGACAGGCCTAGGTGGTCGCGCCAGTAGGAGGTTTTGGCCATGAGATCAGACAAGGCGGCAAAGTTCCCAAACTGAAGCACGGTGTTCAGTGCTGTGATGGACTGGTCGACTATCGATCGTATCTCTTCGGACCACCTGGGTAGAGGTGCATCGCTGGATTTTGGGTACGGAGCTGTCGGTACGTTGAATGATGTGTCTTTGAGGTGAAGTTCCTCAACAGGAGGAAGAGCGATTGACCCCATGATTGCCGCTCCTAGTCTTCCCAACCTTTCCCCTCGCTTTCGAAGCTCCAGCCTTCTCGGATTCTTCTTGCTCAAGCAAGTCTTTCAAAGCGACTGCGACTTATCTCTGAAGTAAAGCGATCGCAGATCTAAGTAAACAATTCAAATAACCCGCCAAGAACATCGAATGATCAAAGCCAAGTGCAGAGAGCTTGCACCCTCTACCACCATCTTATATACCTCCATACATCTGCACATCTAATCATTGCCCCTCCACGCCTTCCGCATCTACAATCAAACGAGGTCAATCAAGAACCCCACAATCAGCTTACTCTACGTCCTTACCTACCTACCTTCCGTACAAAGTTACCTCATTCCTCCCTTCCCCACTCTTCCTCGCCCCTCCGAGAAGCATGTGGCACAGCACAGCGTAGCACAGGATAGGAACGCGTCAAACAATTATCCACAATACATGCCTTCCTATTCTGTAGCTCAGACTGTGGGATAAAGTTTTGCTCTTATCGGCTGGGAAAGCAGAAGGCAAAAAGGCGAAAAGGGGGCGGCCAAGCTCAAGACAAGCCAGATATGGAAGGATGATCTGCTACCGTAGTGCTTACTACACTCTCTCACTACATACACGACGAATGATGAGAAACTAAAAAGCCACATCCGCACCGCATGAACAGTGCCGAGAATGTTCTAATGTAGGAAAGAGTGTAGCTACGTTAAGTTGCGTACACCTCGCACTCGTGGGCAACTTTGTCTTCGGTGTCGGGTATCTGGATTGTCCGAATACGTACTAGTAGATCATTGTTTGCTCGCCTATCAACTGAATATCCTATAATTGGCAATTCGTTCAACGGATCATGTAAGGGTAAATCATCGCCAAATTATCGTTATTCATCCAAGCAAGTCTATGGGTGTGAGACATTCCCCTTTATGTGCCAGAAGGAAATCCATTGCTCTCTATCAAATTCATGGGTTATGCAAAGAGGGAAAGAAGCCTTTCGTGTTCCGGTACAGAGTCGGATATCGCCTTCCAAAGAACCAATTAGTCGGACGAGGTCAGGCCGTCGTATACGTGAGATGTGCTTATTCCGAGTCAGATTCTGTTTCACGATGTCAGTAATCATCTAATTCCAAAGCGGACTGATCGGCTCTTAAAGCCTAAGGATGAGGAACCTTCGACTCGCACGCTTCCGATTCGTGCCCAGAGAGATAACCTCCAGCCCGCGAGAAGTCACAACCAGACAGAGATTGCAAAAGGAACAGTAGACTTACCAACAGTAGCATATTTCTTCACCACTCTCTCAATCCCATCCAGTCCCATCTTCAAAGTCTCCATCTTCGGGCCGTATGAGAACCGCACAAAGTGATGACAAGGACTATCAAACAGATCTCTCCTCTTACTCGGGTTCAGATCAAAGAAAATACCCGGGACGACGATGACACGCTCTTCGAGACAGGCTTGGAAGAAGTTCAAGCCGTCGGAAATCTGGTCGGGGAGACCTTCGAGGTCGAGCCATAGATAGAAAGTACTGTCTGGGACGGTGGTGATCTTGAAGCCCATGCCGCGGAGGCGTGTTACAACGTAGTCGCGCTTTTCCTGGAAGAGGTTAGTGTGAACGGGTAGTAGGAGGATAGTATAACGTACTCTGAAATGGGACTGCAGTGCTTTCATCTCTGTGCGGACTTTGTTGGGCTCAAGCATGGGAATGGCAGCTTCTTGGAAGGGAACATTGGCTCCTCCATCGAGGTAAGAACCACATGATCCGATGGCTTGGATGAATTCCTATAGTTATCAGTCTTGGAGTCACCACGAGAACACAAGCAGATATACCTTTGGTCCAACAATCCACGCAATTCTCCATCCAGGAAGTCTGAACCTCTTGGTCAATCCATCAATGATCAACACATCATCCTCATCAACATCCTCGATGTTCTCCGCTGCACTGATAGTCGTTCCATCACAATCACTCGTGTAATTGTATCCTCCGTAGAACTCATCCATAACCAGCGTAGCACGGTCACGGCAGATATTCTGGATCTCTGCCAGCTCAGGATTCTTGACTACTTTGCCAGTAGGGTTGCGAGGGTTAGATGTCAAGATGACACTCGTGCCACGAGCGATCTCCTCGGCGATCTTATCAGGGTTGATATGGTATCCATCTTCTTCTGAGAGGGGAGATGGGATTGCTGCGAACTGTAGTGATAGATTCCAAGATCAGCTCATGTTCCTGAAGACATCGTACGGGAAGGAAAAAGACCCCTGCCAAGAAAGGGGAACGTAGCGTAGCCAAGAACAACCCCTCCATCAGCTTCAACCCCGCCATCTCTTTTTCCCCTCTCTCTCCACGAACGACCAACACTCAACGAATGATGAAATAACTCACGTTCTTGAACAGACTCAACATCTCATTATACGCCGTATAATCCGGGATGAAGAATCCCAAATACGCGTTATTCAACACCGCCGCAATGCGAATCAAGCCCGCTCGTCCACCAGGCACAATACACACATTCTCCCAACTGTACTGGCTCTTCTTGCCCTCCCGATGATGCACATTATACAGATTGGCGACAGCAGCTCGCAGACCCTTGATACCAGCTGTGGGACCGTACTCGCGACCAGCCATGGTGATGTCGATGGTGTGGGGACGCTCGAAAGAGCCTTCGATTTCGTCGTCGACTTCGGGGGCACCCTGACCTAGATTGGCCCAGAGTTCTGGCTCTTCGAGGAAGCCATGCTCGTAGGCTCGTTCGGTACACCAAATTACACCGGTGGAAGCTCTTGTGGGATCGAGACCTGCGTGGGGACGGTGGCCTTCGTGGGCATTACGGAATTGTTTGTGGATTGTGGAGTTGGTTTCTAGAGGATTCAAGAGTTAGCACCCTTTTCCGTGGCCAAATTTCCTTTGCAGATTCATTTCCTCATCTGCGAAACGCTAATTTAATCCAACGTGCGGTAGATCTATTCAGCTTTCCACAGAAAACATCTTCAATCCCTCGAACAAGCTTCCCAAAACCTCTCCCCTCTCCCCTCTCCCATTCACGTCCACACACGACCCTCCCTACGCAAAGGAAACATACAGGAAGAGAACAAGACATACCATTCGCACTCGGATCATGCGTACTAAACCTTCTCTGCGCCTTTGTCGATACTCTCGGCGTCCCCGTGTTACGGTTCATCGAGAACTTGCGATTGGCAAGCGACATATTCTTCAGTATCTCTCGTGCGGATTCTGCCATATTTGCGGTTCTTCTTGGGTTTGGATTGGGAAGTAGATTGGCAGGTCGATTTCGAGGATTGGTTATCAGAAGAGGGTGTTGTAGTCGGAAATGTAGGAAGGAAGAGCTTGCGTAATATACTTTGAGGAGAGACCGTAGTGTAGTGCAGTGGAGCTGGCAAGGAAGTTACTTCACTTGCTTGTGGATTTCAGATCGGTTCGAAGAAATCGGATTGGCAAAGTGAGATAGCGGATTGGAATCTCGAGATCTTCAAATTGCAAAACCCAAAATAAGAAAGGTTTGGAGAGGAAGCAAGAGGAGGTGTGAAGATACCTTACCTGTCTAAGGGACTGAACAGAAAAAAAGAGGGGTGGATTCTCGCCCGCAACTCTGCCCCGCCAAACGCCTTCGTCTGCCGTGAATCTGCCAGCAGCGGTGAAGCTGCACAACACACCCGCCCTACCTGAGGTGGCACGCTTTCCCCAATTGTAGTACGCTATCCCACTCCACTCCAAAGCTCACGCTCTCTACAGGGCGAGGACCTTGCTTTCTTTATCGTTAGAATACGAGGGTACTCGGACTTCCAGAATTTACTCGGGAAGCAGGCATAGCCAATAGGGGAAGGCGAGGCAGGATAGAAAGCTTTCCGTCAATGGCAAACAAGCTGGACAGGAAAGTAACGAGTCACGATAATTCGGTGATTGGATATATAAAGTGGATACGTCACCGAGTATAGGAATCTCGTCGGGATAGACTCAAGAGCATAAATACGGACGAATCAAGAGAGTAGGATGAAAGTCGTGCTTCTCATACTTCCCTCCCCTCTCTGGAACCCCCACTTACCTTACCTCACCTCTCCATCGCTAGTTGACAGAGCAAGCCAGCGATGCGGGAACAAAAAGAAACCATGCACGGGACGGGACGATATCATCTCACTCCACTAGATCCTACCAGATCAGATCAAGCTTTCGTGATATACTTGGGAGAAGGAGGAGGAGGAGTAGGAAGAGGACAAATGAACATGTACAGCCTGCGTATAACGACATAATTCTACAGAAAGGTCTACCTAGACAGACAACAGCTACAAACGAAACAGCATTATTCTCCTCTCGACCCAGTCCATTCCAGCTCATCCGACCCCACCCCTCGACTGACAGGGCAGCAGGGTAGAATAAAGCTAGGCAAGACAAGCGAGAAATCATGCAACAACCAAAAACAACCTAAGATATCTCCGCCGCACTCTCATCCTCCTCCAGCATAATCTTGAAGCTAAATGGCTCAAAGGGAATACCATCGCCCATGAAATGCTTGCTCATCGCCTCGACCCAGTGCAAACGCAGGGAGTGAAGCATTGCGCTCGTGCCTTCCATGACAACGAGGACGGCGACGGAGAGGAAAAACCACACGTAGAAGGTGACGACGATCATGGCGACGCCGAGGGGGCCGGTGACGGCGAGACCGTTGGCGAGGGTCATGGTCCAAAGGACGACGGAGAGTTGTTGATGGGCGAGGGAGAGGGCCCAGAGACGGAGGTAGGATGCAGTGTGGGAGACACAGTTGAGACAGAATTCTGTTGATGTTAGCTCTTCTCACCTTCACGCTGGGTTCTACTCAGTACATACCGATAGTGTGGATAACCTGATGGATCATAACCTCACTGAACTCAAACTCTTCATGCTCCTCATCCCCACCAAGATCTTGAGTGATCATCGCAACGCCTTCCCCATCACTGTTCATACTAGCTCTTCCGTCCAGGGTATTGCTGTCGTCATCATCTCCATCCAAAGCACTGACGCGAGACGTCTCGCCGAGACCCCTGTATCCCTTTCCACGAGCCTTGTTGTGCTCATAGCGAAGATAGAATGGCTTGAGGAAGAGCAGGATCGGGACTTGGACAACGGCGATGAGAACCAGGAAGATCTGAACAGGGCCTTGGCCGGCGTACAATTGTCCTTCGATCGTTCCGGGCGACAAGAACATGTAGATTAACATGTTCAGTAGTCCAGGAGGCGATTGTCCAATTCCGTTCCAGTCAACGCACCATTTGAAGATGATGGTGAAGACAAGGTATCCGAAAATAGCCTGGAAGAAGATCATTCCAGGAACGAAGACACCCCAGATATCAATTGGAGTCTTGAAGTGACGAGCGTTGATGTAGGATAGACATAACGAGTAAGTCATATGGCACCAACCCATGAGGATACTGAGTTTCATCTTGTAACTGTTAGAGAACAAAAGGTCGTTCTCAGTACCGTGCCACATCCAATCGAGACCAAAGGGATATCTGTAATCGCCCTTCAAAGATCCAGTGACAACGGCTCCTTCCTTCCATCCCTCAGGCACATCCCACTTCCAGGCACTGGGGAAGATGGAGAGGGACTTCGAGAAGACATCGTTGTAGATCAGACCAGTGTACATGGAAAAGATACCCATCATCAACATGATATATCGTCCATAGTAGGCCATAGAGAACAGCTCGTCGCGGACCTTCTTGAGAGGTTTCTCCCAATAGATCATAGCAGACGCAGCTGCAAACATGATGAATCCGTGACCAAAATCACCGAACATGACAGCGAAGAGGAACGGGAACGTAACAACAGTAGGCAAACCGGGATTGACCTCCTGGTACTTGGCGGTTCCGTAGGCGTTGATGATAGTTTGGAAACCCTCAGTAAACCTGTTGGTCTTCTGGTATGTAGGAGGGGTCTTGTTCGTTCTGATCTCGTTGATGATCGAAGGAACCGAAAGTCCAGCCCGGTTATTGACATCGTGAAGAGTGGACTTGATCAAGGGCAGAGAGTTTGTCGGGCACCACGCCTCAGCAATCAAAGTCTTCCTGGCATGGTCGTATGAGAACAGATTCAGGGTCTGGTAAACAGCCTTCTCCTTCTTGATGATCACCATCCAAGCAGCCAAGCTCTGCGCAATCTGTGTGAGCTCCGCATCGAGCGTGGTCTTCGTGTTGCTTAGAACATTGCCCAAATCTCCAAGACGAGTGTTGACTTCATGGATCTGATCCCTCCTCAAATCGCTATTCTCATCCACGCTGTAGAGATCCGCACCCAACGATTCAGAGATCTTCCTGATCTTAGCAATGAGCTCCTTTCCATGTGCGAAGATAACGAAGACGTTCTTGTTGATGGATTCGTTGTTCGTGGGATCGACGAGAGGTTCGGGGATCTCGGATTGATTCATGTAGAGATTTCCTCTCAACGTTCTCCATAAGATGCGCTCGAAAGCAGCCACTCTGTCTCTGGGGATAACACCCGCCACAAATCCGATATTCATGACCGAGAATGAACGTTCGGCATCGCCATTCTGAGCAGGCTGCTCAACATCCTGCAGAAGAGGCGCATCATCGTCATCGTTCGAAGCCCGGATAGCCTCCGTATTGCCGTGTGCACGATCAAAGAATCCTCCTGCCTCCCTCAACACCCATCGCCACTCCGTCAGTTCAACTTCTCTCTTCTTTAAGGTCTCGTAACTGTCATTCAGCGATGCAACGCGTTGTTCGAGGCTCTGGCTGCGATCGGCCAGTTCGTCAATCTCCGAGGCAGATGGCGCCGCGAGGGTATCGACATCGAGATCAATCTTGCGGAGGGGAATTCCAGCCTTTTCCATCTGCGTGTAGAAGAATCCTAATCTGCCATCAGTACCCATTGATCCATTGAGCTCATCGCCACATACGAAGCTGTCTCTCCACATTATCGAGTCTTCTTATCTCCTGTGTGAAGGTTCGCTGGAAAGCCGTGACATCGGAATTGAGCTACATAAATCATCAGCCAGAAGCTCCAACAATTCTCTCTCTTCAATGAGGCATACATCGCGGAATTGGATCTGTCCAAGCTCGCCCAGAGCGTTGACTATCTCGCGGCCGATTTCGTTGGCGATGTAGAGCTGCACCATGCTCATGTCCGCGGACCGGAACATGGTATCCTCGTGGTACACCATGGCGAAGAAGATTTGGGAATTGCCCTGCTCTTCCTGCGATGGTTGATGATAGCTTCGATAGCTGTTTGTAGGGTTGTGGATGGTTGTCGTGGCTGAAGGCAACGAGCTTGCCTTCGGTCGTCATCCACTTAGCTTCAAGTCAGGAGTGGCGCTAAAGACTTGGCGTTTTTGAATCTCGTCAGTTTCGAGTCAATACTCCAGAACATGAAACCGATACAAAGGTATTGTTTCTCCATTGTCAAGCCGATACATAGAAAAATCTTGACAGATAGAAGTGCAATAGTAAGTTTTTACACCCATAGCTGCGATTTGCACGAGAGCACATATCAACAGAACCAAAATCAACAATCTCGAATCGATAATATTCATTCACGCTATGGCATCTATCCTACACAGGACAGACGACCTCATATCCTCTCCTCTTCTCTCTCCCGCTTCTTGCCCTTCTTTTCCCTCCTCTCATCCTTATCCACAAAAGAAAGAGCTGTCTTATGCTATAGCAGTCCCATCGACCGCCCATCAAAAAATGCTGCTGCTGGTTGATTGCTCACTAATAGAACACAATTTTTCATACTTGTAATAAGTATGACAGCAAATTTTTCGCCTAAACGCCTCCAATGAGCAGTGATTTTCCTCATCAATTTACCTTCTCCTCTCATGCTACAGCTCCTCCAGCAGGTGGTCCCTTATCAGCTGGCTTCTCTGGCTGGCTCCCAGGAATGGGAGGGATACTCGGAAGGTCGCCTCCGGATATTGGTGTTCCGACCTCTGGAACTTTGAGTGGGCCTGATGGCATGATCAGCTTTCCTTCAAGCTTCTCGCCCTTGATGACTTTGAAAGCCTCGTCCTTATCAAGTGTTTCGTACTCGACGAGAGCTTTGGCTAGTAAGTCAAGTTCCTTGCGCTTGTTGAGAAGAAGTTTCATGGCACGATCACGTCCATCATCGATTAGACGCCGCACCTCCGATTCAATCAACTCTCTTGTGCCGGCTGACAACGAATCGTGGTTGGATGCGAGATCGACGTTGCCCAGCTTATCTGACATGCCGAATCTGGTGACCATTGCGTATGCGACCTGCGTTGCCTTTTGAAGATCCTAAATCATGAGTCAGCACTATACATGTTAAGGGAAGGCAAAGCACTCACACTTGAAGCACCACTGGTCACTTTATCAGGGCCATATCTGATCTCCTCGGCAACTTTACCTCCCATACAAACATCAAGCTGAGCTAGCAGCTCATCTCGACCCTGGGAATACTTGTCCATCTTTGGTAGATGCATGGTCAATCCCAATGCCTGACCCCGAGGCATGATGGTAATCTTGTGGAGAGGATCGAAGCCAGGTGTGAACATAACGACTAGAGCATGGCCAGCTTCGTGATATGCTGTAGCTTCCTTCTCTTCCTGAGTAATGAACATGCCCTTCTTCTCTGCACCCCACATGATCTTCTCTCTTGCCCACTCGAAATCGAACATGGAAACGGCTTGAGCCTTGGCCTTGCTAGCATGAACGGCTGCTTGGTTGATGATGTTCTCCAATTCGGCTCCAGAGCAGCCAGGTGTTGCAGCAGCCAGTACCTCGAGACTGACATCCTTAGACGTAATGATGTTCTTCATGTGATGTTGGAGGATTGCCATTCTGCCACGAACGTCAGGTAAACCAACAACAACATTTCTGTCAAATCGTCCAGGTCGAGTCAAAGCCTTGTCCAAAAGTTCCGGGAAGTTCGTTGCTGCCAAAATGATAACTCCGCTGTTTTGTTCGAAGCCGTCCAGTTCGGTAAGCAATTGGTTGAGAGTCTGTTTAACGTAGGCTGCATCACGAGAATTTCGCTTGCCTCCTATGGCATCCAGTTCATCGATGAAAACAATAGCAGGTGATTTTCCTTTGGCAGCAGAGAAGAGCTCACGAACTCTCTTGGCTCCGACACCAACGTAGACCTCATCGAATTCGGATCCAGACATGAAGAAGAATGGCACGCCAGCTTCACCGGCAACAGCTCGTGCGAGAAGAGTCTTTCCGGTACCAGGTGGGCCTACCAGCAAGACACCCTTTGGAAGTTTGCCACCAAGAGTTGAGAACTTGTCAGGATTCTTCAAGAAGTCGACCAATTCCTGGAGTTCCTCCTTTGCCTCATCACAGCCGTGGACGTCAGAGAACCGGACATTTTGATGTTCGGCCTTGGCCTCATTGTCGTTCTTTCCGCCTACTTTCTTGAAGGTTTGGAAAGTCTCGATGACCATTGCGACGACGACCAAGCTGAGATACGTGAATAGACCGAAGTAGAGAATGAATTTGACCCATTTGAAGATTGTGCCGCCAATAGTTTCCTCAACCACAACGTGGAGAGGTCCATCCTTAGAACCACTACCCACATTTGGTCCTCGGGAAACAGCAACATTGCCACCACGAGAGTTGGCAGCAACTGCCTGTCCAATAGCTTGTAGTTGAGAGTTATTGAGACCAGCATTTTGTCCTCCAAAGTGGTTTGTATTGGCAACGTTTCCGCCCTTGCCCATCATACCCAGAGCACGGTGGTATAAGTTCTCAGAAGCAGTGTTGGAAGCGAACTGGTTCGTCTCGTATCTCTCAACCACAATGGCTGGCATATCGGCACGTATCAAGGCTTGGTAGAAAGCGTATTGCGAGGTGGCGCTGTTCGGGTTCTTGTTGGCTGTCTCCTCCAAATGCGCGAGCGTGCTCCTGGATGTATTGCTACCGAAAATTGTTCTCTTCTGCAGACCAGCAATCCGGAAATCTGGTTTCTGGAATCGACGTTGAAGAAGTCCGGTAGACATTTGACGTGTCTGAGAAGGGAATAATACTCGGCGGGTAATGGGGTTCGCGGCGCCGAATGTGCCTTTCGGCATCGCCGCGAGGGTATGTCGAATATTGAAAGAGGCTTGCGAAGACATCCGAGGAATCATTTTTGAGGAGAAGTTCGTTGGGAGATCTCGCAGACATTCTGGAATTTCGATTCTGGAGGACTGCTTGAAGGTGGCGTTAGTATGAGCACTTTGATTCAGCGGCAAGAAACATACCAATGGCGCCGCAGAAACATCTGCAACCTTGATCTCAGGTTCTCTTCGTTCGCTTCGTCTTGATATTGATGTGCTTTGTTTCTGCTGACCGAAGACCCTCCATGGCGCGCCCATCGCATTCGACATCGCAGGCCACATCTCTGTAGTCGCAGCTGCCAAACCCTAAAGACAACATCAGCACCGTCCGATATATGACCTCGGTATCTCTATTCATCCTTGTAGATTCAAGGCTCCTTACCGGCAAAGCAGTCGATTGGAAAGCCATAATTGCAGTTCTTGATCCAAACAAACTGAACACTTCCACCGCCTTCGACGTCCTCTATTCCGTCCGTTCGACTCTCACTCCGCGCGTATGACTATTATCTCGAGAATACCAAATATAACGTAAAGAATGATGACGGTGCACGCAGGACACCGATCGAAGAAAGAGATGGCAGAGCGTACGTCGTGGCGATACCAGATGCTGAGGCCAGGCAAATGGATGATGCGGTCTCGAGGCTGCGATAAAGTTGAGGTAATAGGGCGCTAGTACATAAGCGCTTTAGCGTAGCCGACTTCGCCGATACGCCGACAGTCCCATTGTTTGCTTTCGATGACAGGACCACGGCAGATATGTTTCTGGTACACTTGTGATTAAGGTTATTCGAACTTCAATCGCATCATTCGGGATTCGGCTCAGTGGTTTTTCTACCAGTACCGAAATTCATGTGGGGTTTTGTAGATGTTACGCGGGACTTCTTAGACATCAAGTTTGGTGTCGAAGTCCCCGTGTTTCTGTACTCGCGATCTGAGCGTTTTTGATCACGTTTCTCACCTTTCCAGTTTGAATCTCACGCTCACGAGAACTTCACTTTCACATTTCAGTTTGGCACTCAAGAGATAAATTTTTACTGCTTTTTATTTGCTGCTACAGATACATTTCCAATCCAAGTTCCCTTATTTCCCAAAGAATTAACAAGCCGTTTCGCGCGACTAATTGTACATGTTGTGCATCAATCCATATCTGTTTCTCATCTCCCTTCTCCTCATCCACTTCTTTCCTTCTTTCCAAATAAACATTCATCCGTTCCATCTCTCCCTCCTGTCCGGTCCGCCTTCCCCGCGCGCCCACCGTTTTGTTTCCCAATGCAAAGCCGTAAATACACAAATACAGAATAAAGGAGAAAAGGGGACAGGTTGACCAAGTAAGAAAAACACACAACAATTGATAATAAGATTTCTCGTCTTTCTCATTCATGAGCCCCTTTGAAGGTGGCTTTTCCTCATTACGCGTGCGTGGTTGTATGCTCAGTAGAAGTAGCATAAATTACATGGTGTGGATGGGTAGGGGGGGCAAAACACAATATCTGCAGCGGGAGAGAACCAATTAAGCACAGAATGAATAAAAGAAACACAAAAGCAAGTGCAGACCCTCCTTTGAAAACAAAAGCCGACCAAAACACCCGAGGACAAATTGACAAGATGAAAGAAAGATTGTACGGAGGTAAATAGCGACGATGAACTGAAGTGATCTCGAGAACAAAAGCCAGAACGCCCCAAGTGGGAATAAGTTTGAAGACAAAAAGCCGCCCATGGGAACCCGTGAGGGATACATGGCTCTGGAATGAAAGAACAACGGAGTGCGGTGCGATTGCGTTGCGTGCGATGTTAAGGAGTATGTGTGTCGTCGTCGGCGTCGTTTCGGTGTTTATATATTGCGTGCGTGCGTGTCGGGTATTTAGTAGTAGTAGTGGGTATGTGCGATCGTGGCTCGTGATAGAATTACAGCGAATTCGAAACTTGCTCGGAACTTGCTCTGCGGAACGGAATGGAAGGAAGCAACGCTTTTTTGACGTATTTGTTTTTGTTTGATGATGGTGATGGTGGTTTGCTGTTGTTGAATAGTGCGCGGAATGAAGGAGAAAGATGGTCCTGTGTATCCCGCTCTCTCTTCGGGGTATAAGCTGGCCGGTTTAATGATACAGTCGCCGAAGGCGAGAACAAATGAAAGGCTGCTGCTGATCTAAATTGATCGATGGTAATGTTGAATTATTTAGAAGGAAGATCGTTACATGTTCTCGATTCGAGCACTGGGCATTTGTAACGATGGGTCGTCGAATGTCTCGACCTTCCAAGGATCATGGAAGACGTGAACTTGAGGGTAAGCTGGAATATGGCTGACGACCTCGATCGGAGGCTGGTAGGCGGCTGGGTTCTCATACCATTGCCCTTCTTGTGGTTGAGCCTGAGGGTATTGATCGTGGCTCTGGGGTTGGCTGATGGGCGTGGGCAAGCCATGTTGCTGCGTCAGATGCTGAGGCATATGTTGCTGATACTGGATCATTGGTTGCTGCTCAACAGGAGACGAGTTCTGGAGAGCGTACGTAGCAGCCTGGGCGGCCGGATGGTGTGTGTAGAACGGCTCTTGCGACACTGGGCTTGCTCTCGAGGCCGATGAGTAGCTGCTTGGGCTGCTTTGGAGAACCTCCTGTCTTTCCAACTGGCGAGGGATCTGGTATGTCTGGATTGATGCAGGGTTGGTGTTCAAAGTTGCAACGCCTGGGTTGTTCTGTTCCGGCACGTAGTATGATGCGTGAGCTGGGAGACTTGGTGCTCGGTGCATGATCGGTTGCTGGTGGTGAGGCTGCTCCTGAATCGGGCCATTGTAGTGTTGTTGAGCTCCTCCAGACAGACTGTGTCGGTGCCCTCCGTAGTTCTGAGGCATGGGATATCCATCAACTTGGTGGTGTCCGAAGTCGGCAAATGAGTGGGCTCGATGCATGTGGTGTCCATGAGGAATTTGTTGCTGTGGAACATGAATAGCTTGAGGCCATTGCATTGGGCCTGAATGTTGTGGGGTGGAAGGAGATTCTCCAGAATCAGAGTCGGAAGTGTCACCATCCTCGAGTTCTGAGGAGTGGATTCCTCTTTGGTGTGATCGTCTCTGGTGCTTCACCATTGTCGTCTTCCTGCAGAAGCTACGAGATGTAAGCATCAATTCAGGCTGTACACTCGGTGCTACAAACCTCTTTAGGCAACCGTCATGAGCACACTTGTAGGGTCGCTTTCCCGTGTGAATTCGTCGATGACGAGCGAGACTCGAAGACTAGGAAAAGTATTAGCAACCAAAGCAAACGTTCTGAACAAGCAAGTCTTACATCGGAGAACCGTTTTCCACAGCCAATGTGTTGGCATTGATGAGGCTTCTCGCCAGTATGGGTTCTGATGTGAACTGTTAAGGCACTTCTCTGAATGAAGCTCTTCCCACAACCGGGTGTCATGCAAGAGTATGGACGCTCATTGGTGTGGATTCGGTAATGTCTCTGAAGGTCTGACTTTCTGTTGAAGCTCTAGCGGAATGTTAGTGTCATGGCCCAACATGTCTCACCACCTTTTGGTGCTCACTTTGCTGCAAGTTTGCCAATCACATTGGAAGGGTCTGGCATTCGGCTCGTTCTCTACCAACTCCATGACGTCCATTCTGATATCCTTCACGGTGTCTCCTGAGTAGGTTGAGAGATTGACTCCTTGGAGACGAGTAGGGCTTCTTGGGCGAATTAAGGATTAGGTCGACGTTGGTGAAGCTGTGTATGCTTCAGGTAGCGAGTGTTGTTCCGGAGACTCAATGTGATTATATGGATGCACAAAGACCGATGCTCTACTCGAGTCGAGTCGACTCAGGCGGAGATATGTCGAGAGAAATAGAGGCGTCCAGCGCAGTGCTGTTGGATGAAAGCTGAGAGTGAACAGGTACTGGGCTGATGTTGAACCTTGAGACAGTTGTATGTACAAGTCTTCAAGATGTTGTCGAGCTCTGAACGTAACAAGATCTGAGGATGTCAGGAACCTGGTCTGATGGGGGCCATGTGTGAGGGGGGAAGCAGTCGTTTACATACTCTTGAGATGCCTGCTTATAATTGGAGTGGACCAGGGATACTACTCGAACAGGGTTTGGCGGGGCGCACGAGCAGTTCAGAAAAGTTCCACTCAGGACTGCTCTTGAACTGTCTCTGACTAAGGGTACTTGGCCTAGGCTTTTTGGAGCTAAGGATGATGTTGCGAGTGGCTGAAGAAGCGTGGTCGTTGTGTTCGTTGAAGAAAAGAAAGAAGACTTTCGGCAACAGTAACCGTGAGAGACTAAACGGTCAATCGCAAGCCAGACTGAGAGGTGGATACTAGGAGGAGCCTAGCAGGTCTTCTTGTTTCGACGTCCAAGTGGCAACTGCAAGTGATCTTGGGAGATGGCGAACCAGTCCGGTACTGAACGTGGGTGTTAGGTTTCCGAAACAGGGACCATTCTTGGAGGAAGTTGAGTTCGTAGGAGAAAAGCCAGTGGCTGGCGGGATCGTCGAACCCTCTGAGCGAGCGCAAGGACGTTGGGTGCTCGGATTATGGCGGGACAATGGCCACTGGTGCTGATATGGAGCTTTTGAAGTAGAACAGATGCCAGATTCTAGTTTCCTGCAAGAGAGAGATTCTGGAATCGGACTTGTGATGGTGCGGCTGTTGAGGCTGTAACGACGATGCCTCTTGCTAGCTAGCAATGTGTACTACGCCTTGACTGACAAAGAGACGGACGGACGATGACAGTTCTGTAGTGGATGAAGAGAGAAGACGAAGGGGATTGGTCTGGGTCCGGTGCGGCCTGTTCGGTATATATGTTGAAGCTCGAGCGCGGCCGGAGATCAATCAAGTCTCAGAGGAATTAGATCAGCAAGAACTGAAGTATGAATTTCCTGACTCGCAGAATATCGAATTGGAGCTTGGGTTGAAAGCTTGGAGCTTTTTGAAGTTTACGGAAGAGAGTGGGAGAGAGAGGAGCTGCTCCGTTAAAGTTTCTGATGGAGCCTATATGTGAAGGTTCTCAAGAGGAGAACAAGACAGGATGAATGGACAGATGGGGATTTGGATGGGATTGGGATTCCGGAGGCGTAGTGGAGTCCCGGTCTGAGGGTCTTTTTTTGTAAATAACGAGTGGAGAGGTTAGGATCAAAGAAAAGGTAGCCCCACACTACTAACTGAGTTGACCTGACTGACTGAGCGAGGAGAAGAAGAGGAGCTTGAGCTGCAGCGGGCGTGCGTGCGTGCAGAGTGCATGGCAGAGGGGTGATGTTAGGTTAGGGTAGTAGGTAGGGCAGGGGGAGGAAGGGGAGGAGGTAGGCAGTTGAGGTGAGGTAGTCAAGGGATGTGGTAGTGGGTGAAGCTAGGAACCTAGGTGCGGTAGTGTAGTTCTCGTCAATCAGGTACGGGTGCAGTATGGGTCCAGCGAGAGGCTGCTGCACTGCTGCTCACTGCAGTGCTGTTTGTGGCTACGATGAAAGGCGATACAGGCCTAGTGCGGGCGTGCAGCAGCCTCCTGGGGTTAAAGACTAGGTAGTAAGCTAGGTATGAGGACTATAACAGCTAGGGATATAGCTACAGCTTAGTCCTGAAGGAGGTCTAATCCCCAGATATTCGTGTTTAGCCGGATCCTGGGAGGTGAGGTCGGCGCAGCTAACTATGCCATTGGGCTGATCCAGGATACACGGCTGGGATAATGGTGTTAGGACAGGGCCATGGGCAGGGGCCGGTAGTGCGCGGCAGGGGGAGCAGGGATCGAGGTAGGGATTTCGAAATAGGTGCAGGGGAGTCAAGCCAGGGAGGGATGGGCCCGCAAGGACAAGCAAGCCAGACCATGAGCCATTAGCCAGGAGCCAGGAGCCCAGCAACGGCAGACGGCAACAGGCACTAACCGTTGCTGAGCTAGTGTTCCGTAGTGAGCGATGGGCGACGGTGGTGTCCTTTTGGTGTGTCTGAAATACTGAATAGCGTAGCGTCTTGAGGCTTGCTCAGCGGGGGAACAGTGAGCGACAGCGGGTCACTTGAGGTCTAGTGAGGGGGCTTCAGGGTCGCGGGGCTTTGCGCTCACAGCGCCTCTAAGCCCACAAACCTCCAGTTCTAGGCGTACTCTAGGTCAGCCTCCAGCGTGTCAAGTACGCCCATCAAATACCGTGCTCCCCGTATTCAGTGCTGGAGTTGTGGTCACCAGCGCTGTCAATGCCGCCCACCCAGGAAGTACTTTTGCAAATCCAATTATTTTCTGAACGCTTCTGGCAGTACGAGTAAGTGATTGCTGCAGGCAGAGTCCGTGGGTTGCGGCCAATTAATGTGCAGTAAAATTGATCTTACCATACCTCCATACAGTGAGTGGTCTAGATACGGTACTGACTGTATTGAATCATGAATGCTGAGCCGGCAAGGGGACTTGTGCAGCAAGCTGATGCTTTTTGCTGTGCTTGCTTTTGGGTGTGTGTTGATGCATTGCGCTGAGAGAGGAGGATTCAGCGAGTGATCAAATGAGTGCTTTTGGTTATCCTGCCCAATGGCAGGCTCGGATTCAAAATGATAATGTCTCCAGCCAGTCAAAGTGCTTTCTACTCACCCCAGACGCCGAAATCCAACAGCCAGACACAAAGAGAAACCTGGCAGGGACCCCTCCCAATATCGCCCATATCGCCCATCACCACCCCTGGTGTTGGAGACTTCGTCGTCCTCGTCCTCGTCTTCGTCCGTCGAGGATCCTCTCATCCTGGCAGCTGGCAGGCCTTGTCCCTTGCTCCCTCCCAGTACCCTTGCATGTCATTGTTTGGAGAGCTTCAACTTCGACTTCAAGCCTGTTAAGAGCTTCAAAGTGGGATGGTCACGTTTCGATTGGTACCGTCTCGCAGGGTCAGCCCATGTAGCTCCGGATCTCGCAACGGCACGCCTGGAGGGACATGGTTGTAGTGACAAGAGCAGAACAGAACCCCTCCACTCATCATCAGTCCCCGAGTATCTCGATACATGTACTTGGAAGTGAGAGCTGGACTACCGTACTGAGCTAGAATGCTGAAGAGCTCGACTGGACTCGGTGGACTGACAGAAAATACCCTGAAGAGTCAACGACAACCTCATCTTCTCTCACACTTGGACCTCTTAAAACCCCCACCATAGGTCTCCGCTACATCATTCGCCGAGGCCGATATCGTGCCATGCCCTGTCCAGTATTGTCATGCCTGTATATTCTCAATCACACCAACCAACCATGCTCTGGCCTGGCCTGCCAGACCTGGCCAGCCTGGATCTGGATCTCAATATTTACCCCAACATTTCACGATGTTCCTGCGATTTGATGCTCTACCCTCGCACTGTCATTGGATCTTTGGACGGCAAGAAGTGCGGGCGCGGTGCGGTGCGGTGCGTACGAGCCTCCGTGCCTGATTCAGATCAGTGCAGTAAACTGCTGTGCGCTGTGTTTGCGCTGAGATGCGTTCATCGAAAGACACGTAGAATAGATGAGATAGATTCTCCCGCAAGTCTGAGCTGAAAAGCGCACAACCAGTTGACCCGGCCCAGCGCTGTACACGGCTGGGTTCCGATATCAAGACGAAGATCAAGATAGATAGAGGCAGAGCCAGCGGCCGAGTCACGATACGATACGAATACCGTGCCTGGATGTGGTGGTAACGAGAAATGGCTGACAGGGGCCGCCAGAGACGATCTTCCGTCTGCACCCGGCTGGCTCTCCTTATTCGTAGACAGCCCACAGGACAAGACCTCAAGAAAAGCGTGCCGGCCTAGATAGGACGTTTATGTCAGCAAGAAATGGTGATACTTGATCGAAAGGGGGAACGTCCAGAGACAGCTCATTTCGCAGCCGGCTGGTTGGCCCGAAAAGGTTTCGTTTCAGCCATGCGATTCGCAGTCAAGTAGAAAGAATTGTGATGATTTGAGGGTCCGGAACTGGATGTTGGTACGAAAAATGGAACTCTACTAAGCCCTGCCCTGACTGCTACTGCAGGTCACTTTGAAAGTGTGATTAGAGTTATGCGATCCAGGTTTGTTTGGACCAACAAGCTGTCAATTGGATGATCTCATTGGTTGCTTCTCAGCGACCATGATCTCAGTGGTGATGATGCTTTAATGCGAAAAACATGCCTGCGTGAGTCTCGAGAATCATCGCCATCTCCTTTAATGCCTGTTGGTCTATTATCGTGATACCGACCCCGCATTCCTCATCATGGGTTGGACCCCTATCTCACGATAATGTACGAAATGCCATGGTAGTCGCCACTTGGGCATGGACGAATTGAATTGGTGTGCTCAATCTTGCTTCACGATCGAATCTCTTACCAATTGTCACATCAATGGCTTCCAATAACCGAAGAAAAGTGGTATGTAAATAGTGGTGAAACAGCTGCAACCTCATCACCACAACTTCGGGAGGCAGTTCTATTCTCGAGTACGGGTTGTGAGCAGCCCAACCGGCATTGTTTTTTGAAGGCTTCAGCTGTCTAGGAATTCTGCAAGCCATGGCGGTCTCGTCTCGTCTTTCATTTCGGACTTCCTTTCCGAGTTATCACGACTCGCCAAAGTCACTATCTGAGTTCAAGACGGCAATCAATCAAGGTCTTCAGCAAATACTTCAGGTGAGAACAAGGTCAAGGTCGTCGGGGAACCAGCAAGTGATATAATACCCAGACAATGCAGTAGTAGTGACAGGCCTCAACATACGGTCGAGACGGTTTCCCCTCATCTTTGCTCGAGATTCTTGAAGCTGATCGCAATCCTGAATTCTCAATGCAGCAGAGTCAACCTCATGATGCGTTTCGGGACAAAGTGACGAGTGAAGTGACGAAGCGGGCACGATTTCAGGAACTAGCTTTTTCGGAAGCCTCCCCAAGCGAGCGAGTTAGCCGTGCCCTTCGCTACTCCACTCCGCTGTGCCCTGGCATGACAGGCCCATCGAAACAAGACAGGCAGGACAAGCCAGGTGCCAGGGCAGGGCAGCCCAACACGGCACACAACCCATGCCCTGCTCTGCTCACAAATGATCCCAGCTGCCTCGAGACGCCCAGGATCAGGATCAGGATCAGGACAGATGAGAAGAGGGAGAAAAGAGGAGCAGATTCGCCAGATGCGGATTAGAGCTGGTGGCGTACAGGACGCTTTGGTAGCAGGCCGTTGTCATGTTCGGAACTGGATTGCCAGAAGCGTGCTGTTGCGATTTCCACCTCATCCACAATCCAACGCGGCAGACAAAACTCCTCTTTTTCTGTGTCCGTATTACCGTATGAGAAAGTTATTGGTTTGTATCAGAATTCTGAGACTTGACTAGAAAGATAGCCAGGGGCAAAGCCACAGTAGTGCGCCGTGAACCGAGGCAGGCTGGAAGCTGGTTAGTGACAGGCCAATTGTTTACCTCTGTGACTTGCGGAGGGTGTAACCGGACGCCACACTCTCGCTAAAGCCTCAGGTTGGAAGTACTCCTCCCCTGGGCCTGATTCTCTCTCCCCGAGCTTTGCCCCCTCCAGTACCTGAAGCCGATGAGCGCGGCGGCCCTCAATCAATCTATTGTGGAGTCGACCAGAAGAGAACCGAGTTGTCGGCGACGTTGGTGGGCTTCTCCCCTGTATGTACTCTATTTTGCTGGGGGCTCTATTCATTGGCTTCATCAACCTCAGATTCGGAAATTGACCCCTCACTCTATCTTGACGCAAAAGAAAGACACAACAGGAAGCTGTAGCAAAAAGAATTGATTAATTTTCGCTGCACCGCCTCTGATTCTGGCCCTCATCATGACGGCGATATCGTACGAGCAGGTAAGTACCTTGTACACATCTAGACATCTGTCTGCCTTCAACTGCTTGTGCGTCCGTCTGTTCGTTTGTGCTGCCATGGCCAGCATGCAGCATATCATCGCACGCACGCACTCTCGCACGCACATCCTCGCCATCTCTCTCTTCGTCCTTCCCATCGTAGAAGAACGACAGGTCTCATGATCGGAAAAGTCGGAGAGATTGGGGATTTTCAGTCCGAGATCACAGCGTCGATATGCACTGTGACAGGCACCATCTGCAAGTCTCTGTCCTTTATCTACGATGCGGGTGTGTGCAAGACGGACAAGTCGCATCGCGATGCTGCAGGCTGTCCATTTTTCTCCTAGCGAGATGCATCGCGCTCCACAGGCACATCACATCCGCTGTCGGGCAATTTTCAGCACACAGCGAGCACCAGTTCCTGCAGAGGGGAGGGCCTTCTAACCATGCTCAGGGCAGTCTCCCGTGTAGGTGAGCTCAGCGTGCAGGAGAGATAGGTGCAGACACCGGAATGAAAGCAACCTTCCCCCACGAAGCTTACTGTTATTACCCAGGATAATGGCTTATTTGTTGTACGGACTACTGGTCTGTGGCACATCCCATCTTCTCTCACGCGCAGACGCAGCGTTCGTCGTTGCGATCCGAAGCGAGAGCCCACGACATCTTGAAGTGATTGTGATGAGATGGGACGGATGCGACGATGTTAGGACGAGGTCATCACGATGAAACAAATGCTGGAAGCGAGGTCGGATAGGGGGGTCACATCACCTCACATCACTGGGGCCGAACCGGATTGACAGCCAGCTAGGGAACGTGGTTTCTATTCTTAGGGTACCCAAGCTTCCCAAATGGCGACTTTCTTCTCAGCCCTCATTGCTGTGCCGCGCCTGAAAAGCCAGGCCAGGCCGTCCTGATTGCCTATCTGTCCCGTCCTCATTCAGTCCAGCCGGCGCAGAATCTTACCCTGAAGAAGTTCTTTCCATGGTGAAACAGAATCGAAACGTCAAATTCTGCGCCCTATCTCCTGATCTCCAACAGGCCTGCGGGCTCTTTTCGTCCGGACCGGATGTTTATCCACATTCGGCTAGGTCACGCGAACCCTCACCTCACATCATTTGGCCTTTCGAAAGCCTCACCGCATAGCCGTTGTTGGTGGCTGGAAAGAGTCAAACGAGGCGGACGACTTTGCTGCACCACGAAGAGCTGCGATTTTTGTCGCTGCCATCCGAAGATCGTACCTGAAATGAATACTCCGTAGAGATGCTGCGCTGAGCTGGAGGGCAGGCCAAGCTTGAAACTACACTCGAAGAGAACAAGTACTATGCTCGAGCGTTGAGACATTGAATTGAGCGAATCTGAATTCGATCAAGAACACCTTTGGGGGGACTTCGAGTAAGTCCGGATCGTCCGATTTCTCTCTCTTTCATTTCACTTCTTTGGTGATTTTGTATTGGTCATCTCACCGATAGTTGAGAATCATCTCCTCATCTCTTACCTACCGATTACCAAGTGCAGTGCATCTTCAGAGGCGCAGCTGAAGGTTGATCATGCAGACAGTAGAATTATGATACTTCTCCAATTGAATTGAATATCTGCAAGACAGGATTCCTGCATACCACATATACCTCCACATTAACCAAGTATCATTTCTCCACACTGCAATGCCTCCTCACGGACCAAGAGTTCGCAGGAAGAAAAGACCAGACAAGCAAGCCAGTGCATCAACCCGTCGAACGTCTGCCAGTGGAAGGAACAGATTGTCAAACATAGATCAAACATCAACCATCTTCAACCGCGGGACCTGCTTCTACGGTTGAAGTCTAAGTGGCTGGTCCCGTCCTATCCGCGCCATCAACACCACACAACCTCACATCCTCACTCTCTCACTCGTTCGTCCTTCTTCTCCCCTCCACGCTATATGTTCCCATGGCCACCTGTGACTTGCATAGCCTGAATCCGGATCATTACAAGACCTCGTGGCTCCTGCGATCCCATCCGTGCTTGATTTCCATGCGGGTCGAATGATCTGATCTGATATGTTTCCCAGACTCTGGACTTCTTGAGGCTCTCTGAGAGGTCACTTCTCCGGCGGTGCTGTACACACTGTAAGTATTGAGTCATGAGCAAAGCAATGCCGATCAAAGTCTGATGACAATTGGAAATGGCTCAACCAAAACCGCGCTGTTGCAAAACGTACTAAGTCATGCCGTTGAGCTGTCGGCCAACTTGGCTCCTTCTCAACGGCTGTCGTGGATGTTAGTTCAAACCAAGTCCGAAAGGTAACACACAAATGTACGTACTTTCAGACTATCAAACCCCCCACGTCCTCAACATTACAATCTGAAATTCAAAATTGAAATGCGAAAAGAAAAGCCTCATGCGGGGTCATGTCATGCTCACCAAGTCCAAGTCAAGGAATAGACAGAATCAATAACAAGGTAGATGAAGCGAGGGAAGAAATTGAGTTTGTGTTGAAGAAAGATCTTCTGTTGATCGATGCAAGCCTGCCTAACTACCGTATCTTCAACTCCACCTGCTCCTCATGAGAAGAGCTGAAGAAGTGACATCTGAATAGCGGTGACGAAGTCCCCCTCCAAACGTCCGAGCGCAAACAACCCAGCAGCTCTGTCCGTCAAACTCAGCGCTCGGACCCCTTCCTGCCACTGCCGACGCGGGGCACATCTCAGAGTAAATAAGCTAAGCGATGCATCAGCGCTGACCGATCTTTGCCAGATCTGGCCAACCTATCAGAGATCACATCAAGTTCAGATCACCGCTTGTTCTCCTTCTCTTTGGCAAGCAAGCATCTCGAACAAGCTTCATTTCGAGATTCCTAAAAAGATCAAGTGACCAAAAGATATCCAAAGAAAATAAAATGTCGCAAGAATCATGATATCAAACGAATGCGGTTTGGTCAGAGGTTCCTCCGAAATCGTCTGATGTGCCTGCGTCCTTCGGTGAGATGCTGAAATCAGCGATGCGATTCAGATCTGACCAAAACAGCGCCGTACATATCTACAACGGGAATCCGACAACCCACGTTTTGTCTGCTTGACCATCCTCACCCTCCTGATCCATCTTTTTTGCAACCCCATCAAACCAACCCAGTAAGTGACATACACCTCCAGGTTCAAGCTCCATCATTGAAAAAGATACCCAGCCTGAGCACCCAGGCTGCTAGGGCTTCAAAGTGTGGTAACGAGTAAGGATGCTGCAGGACGACAGAAAGGTGGGGAATTGTATTCCCAGCTCCCACATATGCCGGAAGAGACCGACTGGCACCCGTGGTGTTTCCAGAGCTAGGGTGCGTGCATAAGACCCCAGACCCTGGCAGCGAGCTTATGCAGTGGTTTTTGTGCACTGCATGAACTGTTGCAGACAGAGCAAGGGGATCAGTGGAGTAGTTAGACCTGATCATACCTGAGGGGCAGGTTGCAGAGGGAAAAGGAACCAGGGAGAGCGATATGGGAGATGGCTGATCCACGGCTATTTTCGAGCTTGGATTTTGAGCTTCATCAATTGTGTATTTTAATCTTAATCTAGGGTTACATTGTCCCTTATCCCAAATACCAGAACGGCACGTTAAAAGGAGCCGAATGCGATGAGCGGATTGGTGGGGTAACGGGATATGGCCGAGGAATTCTTGCGACGAAGGTTGGTTGCACGAGAGTTCTTTCAAAGGAAAGTGTTCTGAGTGAAGGGATGATAGAGATGCATGAGTTGAGAGTCTTCAGAGCGTGTCAAACACAACATAACTGAAGTTACGTTCACCTTGCTTTCTTCTCGCGCAAGGCACTCCCTCCAAGTTCATCGCATGATAAGATAGGAGGAAGTTGCCCGGCAATGCTTATCGACGCATCGCACAACCTTCTCGGCATTTGGCGTCGTACAAACTTGGTTCGGTGATCGGCCCAAAGAGAATCAGGCAAGCCAGCCGTTTCGTTTTCATGGATAGGGATTGATATGATTTCCAGCAAGGATTCAAATCACAACTGCAACAAAGTAAAGTGGTGTGAGACGGTACGGCTCGCGGTATCATACACTCTCACATGATACTGTTGTCGGCAGCTATCGACAACCCCGCCATGGACCTAAACATGGACCCTGAAGGCCAGATGCGGGGGTCTAGACCTACTTGCCCACATCCTCCCAACCTCCTCATGAACTACCGAGCTCTTCAAACAAGTATTCTCGAGGTCATTCGACATACTAACGAACGAACTAACTAATCTCAAACACAGGATCTCGATCCTGACCCTGAAAAAAAATAAACTACGATGTCGACATCATCACTTACATCAACCATATCACAGGATCTCGGCAGATGAGAGTTTGTAGATTTACCTTCTGTCACTCGCAGCCGGAACTTTACTCCTACTTTGCGGGAGTCGGCACGCATTAAAACACCACGGACTCAAAAACTCAAAGTCAGGACATGTAACTATTCCCAACATCGACAATTCGCCGGCCGTAGAGTCAGGTACTAAGGCTTGGTTGTTTGCAAGCGCCTTTCTTCTTATCTTCGTGTTTTCGGCTACCCTTGTTAGTTACAAACGATTCAAGCACGTGCAACGGCGTTGTCAAAACAAGTTTCCTTGACTCGGGTAGCTCAGCTGGCTTGTACCAAAGTACCTAAGTACCTTGTCATCAATACTACACGCTGTAAGTCCGTGAGACTTTTTGCACAGGGCAGACCATGACTCGTTCACAATCCTACCTTGCTCGCTTCCTTTCACCAAAACAAAGAAAACATGAAGTTATCGTGCACCTTCCTCTTCCGAATGCAAGCCCGCAGTCATTTTCCTTTCTTTTCTCCACGATCAGACAACAAAGCGCTCACCGGCGCAAGATCCTCAAGCGAACCCCATCCGTAGATCTTCAAAAGAGGAAATCCGAGTCCTTTCTCCTATCTCTGAAACATCTCCGGCCACGAAAACTTATCAGGCTCTGCTATCAAACACCCAAAATGCAAATTCGTACGACTTTGCCTTTTGGTTTTCTGTAAATTTGTTTGGTTCGATTGTTATTGAATGATGACTTTTTGATATGGCGATCTCGGAGGATTCGCGGCAAGCGGGCATCCACATCTCGGACAATTTCCTTCAACCCGCCTCCCAAGCCCAGCTTCCGATCTGGCCGACCAGACCCAGCCCAGCCATCTCCAAGATTCCGAAGTTATGATTCTTTCCCCACTGATTTCCATATCGCAATAAATTACCATAAATATCTTTGGGTAGGAACTGACGGGACTTTGAGAAGCTTTGTGAATATAGTAAAGGATCAGGCCATATGCCGAGTCATGCTTGGGATCTGGTCTTGTATGCCGCGATATATCTTCCTCGAAAAGTGAGAACACCAGCCATCTTTCCACCTTCTCCGTATTCTCCGAGCCACAGATGAACGGGAGAAGCCGATGCGATGCCGTAAGACAAAGTGCACGTAAACTTTATCATCAGCCAACCGACTGCTTGAGCAGCAGTTCGCATACACGCCAGGAGATTTTTCCAAGACATTTCCTATTCTCCTTTTCTCCTCGATCCATCATCCCTCATCTCCTACAGTTCAACAAGGTACAAGATGGGAACCTACGTCGTGGATACACAGTTACAGATACATATGCAATAGTATGCACTGCAATATAGGAAACCGTTCGTGGTGGGCTCGCTTACCACCCATCGCTAGCCCCGCATACTGCATGCAGCTGGGCCAGGACGTGGAGCTCGTGGCTGCAATGCAGTTGCAGCGCAGCGCAGTGCAGAATGTTACTGCAATACTCCTGAGTATTAATCTCCGACCTGCAGCGCATGCATCTAGGAACATTTCTTCTCGTGGTTGTCAAGCCGTCGGTTCGATTCTCAATGTCCACTTCGTCAAGAACCAGCAAGCAGGAAGTTGGAACAGGTGGGGTTGATCCTGCTGCTTCTCTTACTTCGCTTCTGCGTGCGTTCTCAAAACCCTGCCTGCAGAATCGATGTACGAGAGTGGAACGTCTTCGCCATTTCTTCTTCCATGGAATTGATTTCATTTCATGTTTGAGAAAGGGGAGAGTTTTGCTTCAACCCCTTTATTCTATTTGACTTTTTCCTTTCCCCCCTTTCTTCTCATGTTGCTATTTCGAGCACGCACGTTTGAATTGGTTGGTGAAGTGGCTTCAGATGAAAAGTAAATAGAAAAACGACCTTCTTCGGTACACTGACGTGTCCGACCGACTGATCAGCCGAGCGATAGGTAAGTACAGGACATCGGACAGACACTTCCCTTCCGAGAAGTCTTGACCGAACCGTGTGTGTGGAGTTTCCTTCACCGTCTCTTTCATCCCATCTCATCGACAGTCCAAGAACTCGTCTATCTCCCGATGAGGAATATTCTTGCAACATCTATTCACCTCCTCCAGGTCTCTGTATCGTATCGCCAATATCCCATGCACGTACGCACGACCTCCCTCCTCCACTCCACGTTGTATCGAGCTGCGAGCTGCGAACTCATCAGATCAGTCCAGCCCAGACGAACGCCCACATGCACGCTCAAACCACCTGCTCCTTTCGAGTTTCTCGTCGAAGATCATCGATTATTTCGCCACCCCTCCTCTTTCCCTCTCACTTACCTGCCCTGAATCTCAAGCCAAACCATCGATGCATCGAAGCTGCATAGCATCGCAGCGCAGGACATTACAGACGTCTCACCAAACTCTCTCATGTCCTCTTCACCTCTGATCCATATCCTCCTAACCTCCTATCCTCCGAACTACTCCACACCCACTTGCATCTAGACACTGATTGTGGAATCTGATCAGCCCACTTTCACTGCCACACCGTGAACAATGCGCTGCATTACATTCATTCTTCGCTCGCTGAATGTCCTAGTGACATAAAATATCCCGCTGCAGCTTACGAACCATCGTACATGAGAGACATTCCTTCCCAAGGGGGGATTTTTCGGTTCCTACATATGCAGGCGTTCATGTCTGTTGGCACGTGCTGGTTTGCAGGAGGCGCGGCCGCGGTGGTGCAGGTGGTGTTTTGCCCTGCGTGAAAGCTGAGTTGGCGCCGCAGCCACACCTGGAGAAAGGCTCGGCTGGCTGGCCTGGGCTTTGGTGATGAGTGAATTGGTGAGAGGTGAATCAACCAATGGTAAGACACAAGATAGACATGACCTTTCTCTTTCATATTCGAAGATCTACTTCAATGGTACCTCGTCTATTAAACAGATACATGTAGTGAGTAAATCAACAAGACCCTCTTCAGCAGTGATTTGGCGATGGGCGCTCGGTAAGCATCGCCAACTAAACAGCACAAGACAACATCACCATGAAAACCCTTCCCTCTCAACAGGCTATGACTGGACCATCTACGCACCCATCTTCTCCATTCATCCCGTCCTGAAATCCCTCTTTCCGTGCAGCCGTCACAACCAGTTCAAGCGGTGAAGAAGCCATAGGTCACAAGGTACCTATAGCAAAGGTCATACGGTATATGTGATCCTTTCTGGTCAACAAGACACGGGAAGTTCTCACTTCGCCCACGCGCAGAGATATGCTTCGTAATACAAGCATATCAGTACCAGAAACTCAAAGAGGAAAGTCGAGTCCGCAGCGAAGCAGAAATAGAAGTGTGGTAACGTATGAGCATTCAGAAGAGTATTGACTGCTTCCCGCCCGTGTTCTGATGTTCAACCACAGGTCCCCTAATGTTCCCCGCATTTTCGCTTCAGCCGGTGGGGTGCTGTTCTGCAATACTGAAATATCAAGGGCTGGGGGCGGGTTGAGATAGAAGAGGATAAGAATTCAAGGTGAAGGGATGAAATCAAATGTTTCGAACGGCAATTACCCCACACACACTTCCTCGCTCCGTGCACATATGACCTGTTCAGCTGTTTGTCATCCCATCGACTTATGCGTGCTAGAAGTATACCAGATCGGATTGTGGTATATGCGACCCAGTTACATGCTTTCCCACCCCTTTGTTTGCGTGGTTGTGGTGTTTTAGTGGGGTACAGTAGACGCATACACACTGGAATTATATGTGCTGTAACACAAAAAATCCGCAGCGCAGCATACCACGGCAGGATACATGATACATGACACAGAACTTCATATCTATCTGCAGACGCGGGAGAGGGAGGGAGGGACGGCACGGTTCAGGTCGTGCACCCTTCCTTTCTCCCAATACCGATTCTTCCACTGCATCCCATCAGCAAACGCAGACCATCATGCCCTCCACGTTTCCAGATAATGCAGCAGCAAGGTTTCCCCGCAATCTGTTTGCCCACCAGCATGCAGATTAATCTATCGCTCAGCTATAATTGGGAGACATCAAGGCCTGACCTGAGATGTCATCATTTTGTCAGAGGTGAGTAAGATACGCAAGGCGCAGAACCTGCTTCCGTGCTGTTTCGGGCCTGGATTGAAGGCATTCTGACTTTTTCTGCGCATGACATGAGTATTGAGGGTTGAGAATAGGGAGTTTGATATGCCCCGCCAAAATCTCAAATCCCTTCGAACCTTCACCATCGCATCGCAAACCGTGCATTTGAAATGGAATCTCCTGCGTCCTTGCATCTTATTACTTAGTGTTTTGTATGCTTTCTGCTGTTTACTGTATCAAGCTCCTCGTCTAACCTTGCGCGTTAGCAAAAAGTCAAACAAACATGACGAGTTTATTCCGAGTCAAGATCCGCGATTCACACCTGTCTACGGAGTCAAGTGGCTCGCGGTCAAAACATCATCTCGAAGTTTTCGCGCCGTCCCTCTACTACTTTGGCTTCTTTCTAAATATTACTAGCTGCATCCTCGTTGTCAAAGCATTCTACCCCCGAGTTTTCTCGTGGTTCCCCAACTCGAGTCTATTCGACGTCAGTTGAAGCTATCGAGCAAGTCGGGCGAGTCTGACATCGTGGACATGACTCGGATCGCTCTGCGCCTTCGATCACGCCGTCGCCGTTTCCGCTCAAACTTCGTATCGTGAACTCTATGCAATCTCCTGCAGCATCTAGCTTTACGCCTCCAGAAAGCCTGGATCGTCAGTTTTTCGCAAGAGACAGCGCGATAAGAGCGGGAAGACGGAGTTTGGTTTCTGCGGTGGCTGCAGTATCGGCGCGGGTCCTTTTGTCTTGTCAAGCGCAAAACATTGACAAATACTTGCCCTTCTTCCTCTAGGAACATTAACACTTAGCTGCAGCGGAGACAACACTAAATCAGGAACACCAGCCGTCATATTCCCCGAGACAAGCGCGAGAAGATGGAAATGATGTTTCATGACGACTTGAAACCTTTGCATTGAAGATGGGGAATACCGATCGATGCCATTGTTCTCGCGGAGAAATCTTGGGGAAGTCTTGTTGAACTCTGTTCATTGCTTATTTGCAATTGCATTGCTCGCTATCCCTTTATTTCACATGACAAAGCTTCTTGCACAGACTCGTTGGCTGACATCTTCTTCCTCCGATCTTGACTTGTTTCGAGAGGAAGGGAAGGAACGCACGGAAATCCCTTTATCTGCATTGTACTAAAAGCTCTCCAGTTTCAGCCACCTTCGTGATGTTTAATTATTAGCTTGGTTGGTGCTCTGCTGTCACTGAGTCAGTGACTCGAAGGCGAGTAGATCTAGATCTAGAAATTCCTGTTGTTGAATAGCTGAATAGCTTTCTATCTCTAGCTGGCATAGCTACTGGGCTAATGAACTTAGAATAGCACTATGGCGGCTGCTAAAGATGTGCGCACTGACTGGCGGCAAGTCGCTTCCTAGACCCCGCGAGCCAGGTCATTCAGCGGACCATGCCCTGTAAGTGCTTAGAGCAGAGCGCTGTAAGCAACAGCCCTGCTCATCCTTCGGCGATGATCGGCTGTCCTTCACTCCCTGAATGCACGATAGCCAGTCTGTAAGTAAGCGCTATCGAACAATAAAACGAGCACAACCAGGAAACCCCATCAGCGATCAAGATCCCGTGGCTAATCCTTCAATCCCAGACCAGAGAAATCAAGGTACGGAGCCGGTCGATCATATTGGCAATTCGATCAGGATAAAATCAATAAAATGAGCTGCCCAGTAGTGGTCCCGAAATGCCGAATCCCCTCATTACTGGACCAGCCGTGCTGAATGAAAGTTGGCCTGGCTGGGTGGACGCCGCAGTCACTGGCTGGCTGGCCCTAATAAAGTGGATGGGCAACCCTGCAGCACGTGTGAGGAGACATGGTACAGGCTCTTGGGCGATCTTCCGGGTTCCGAACAGCTTGTCTTGCAACTCCCCCAGAATATTATTAGGTATGGCGATCATGCTTTTGCAGCACTTTCTTATGATTTGCTATGCTCTTTCCATCGATACCCCTCATAGACCAGCATCTACCACTTTCGCTAGTGCAGCCACGCATTGTGTTGAAGATGGAGATAAGGGTTCCCTACTCGGAATGTTGTGCAACTCTATCCTGCAGCTTCCACATGTTCCTGTCTCCAATTCTCAACGCTCTGCACTGCAGAAGGAAGCAAGAAACGGCAGGAAGAAGAGAGGAGAAACAAGCCTGCAGCCGGGCATTCCCTACCTGTCTCGGAAAGTAGGCCTATCTGCCTCCATCCGCTTTGAACCTACCGATTGGTGATCCCTTCTCGTGCTCTCCCTTCCGCAATCCGCATAGGCATTATCGTTGGTGCGTTACATGAGCCGTCAAAGAAAGAACAAGAAGAGGCAAAAAGACTTGCGGAGAATATTTTCTGATCCTCGATGCATGCAAGTACGCTCAAGCATACAGCGGATGTCCCTGAATATCTCTCGTCATAGCTCATGGTCCGCAGCCCTGATCGAAGCAATACCAAGGAACATTGTAGTGTCTGTTCAAGGCTCTCGTACGATTATCATCGACGAGAACGAAAACAAATCGCGAAGAGAAGTGAGAACACGGCTACGACATCCGCATTGCATGGGGCATTGGCATGTGTATTTGCAAGCTGCATTTGCATTGCGTGGGCTACTCTCGTGAAACGCACGATAATATGCTATGACTGACTCGAGTCTTTGAAATTTGCCTGCCTTCATCCTATGGGGGTCTCCGTGTCCGGAGCACCGCCCGCATCGGAGCATTTATTTTAAGGGTTCAGTCTGTGTTGCTGCGTTTTTTATTCTCCCTCTGCATTGCGGTTGCGGAACTTTTCCTGCCTACCCTTTTCTACGAGGTATCCTCCGTGATGCTTGGCCCTGTTCGTCCTGCAGTACTGTGTTGACTTTACGGGATCATCGGTGGAGGAGAAGTGGGGATTGTACGGGGCAAGCGAGTGAAAGAGGAGAGGTTGGAAGCAACATGAGTAAGTGGCTGTTGACGATCAGGATGCAAACGTCGATGCACAGTGGGGATGCACTGGCATGATGATGAGCTGTGTCCATTTAACATTCGAGTGTAAGATTTTCCGCATACAGTAGCGGAAGAGTTTGTCGTCGTCGTCGACGATGTTGAAGTTACACTGTCAGGGACGAACTCAACCCTACTGCAAGGCGCATCGCAAAATTCTCCTAGTTCCCTCAAACCGTTCCTACTGAGGCAAACGCATGTTCGTCTCGCTTCGATCTCTGTAACAAGAACACGGCCTTACTTACTACTGTGAGAAAGAAAACTTCCGATGCGTTGCATCTTTCTACTGCAACACTCGACCTCGTCTCAACACTTGCGCAGCCAGGCGGACAAACGCTGGCCGCAAGCACTTCATACAATCTTAGGAGGGTTCTCCACCATCTAGATACGCAAATGATGCAGATGTTCGCAGTAGCGGAACGCTGAAGATGTCACTCCCCTCACCTCCTTCAAACACCACATCTGGATACTTAGTCTGGCTTGGCACATGAAGCTCCTCGAACATCGGTCGATCCGGCTTCGCATCCCCGCGATTGCAACTATTTGACTCGGCAGGCACTGGACCGTATCCTGAGCCGTTATATGTCGGAGTCGGTTTTGCTGCCGTCGGCAGACTGTCCTCCTGATCTAAGGTCAAAATAAGATTAAGCAGTGATTGTCACTCCCTTCAACAGTCTCTGAGTTTCTTAACGGCTGTGACATGATTTCAATTAAAGGGGAATCCTGACTAGACAGAAGTTAGCATCACAAACTATGAACACTAATTCGGCATCAAGCATGTGCCATGTCTGGATAATTGTCGGGGCGGCTCAGGAGAGGCATAGCACCACACGCGGAAGTCAGAAGGACGTGATAGGCACGGCATCCGCTGACGATCCCAGGCTGATCCAACCATAAGCGCGAGCCAGCTGGTGAGCTTATGCAGAAGAAACGAAAAGCGGAGTTTGGGTTTCTGTCCAGCTAACTCTAAAACAAATAAAATAATAATGAGAAACAGACCAGCACCATTGCCCGTTGGAAAAGAAATGTCGATCAGTGCTGTCTAGCAGTAGTCGCAGTGTTCGTGGCGCTCTCTGCAGCTAGCCTAGTGACGATTCTGCAACACAGCGGCCTACTGTAAAGCCTCGACCACCGCTAAGTCTAGAATGCTAGGCATCATCACTTTCCCATTCTTTTGAATGTCACTTAGTGGCGGCTTCTGGAGAAACAGAGTATGCCGAAGTTCATGCCAGGGTAGCGAGGCTATGCAATCGCAAGGTATCACTGCGTCTGGCAAGTGGCCAGTGGCGTCTGCGAGCCAGTGAGGTTCGAGTCTGGAGGCTTAACCTCTGGCGAGCTAACCCCTGCGACGATCTCTGGGTTATCCCTGTGGAGATCTCGATCAGTCAACCTCAATCGGAGCTTCAGGACCTCACAAGCCTTCACTTGCTAGGGAACCCCTTCTGTATTTCGTTGAGCCGCTTTCTGTCATGGCACTGGGCTTTGCAGTAATTCGACAGTAGCTCACCTTTAAATGTAGAGCACAGATTGTATTGCGTTCATGATCCTGATCTTCATCAGATCAGCGAGCGTTCACTAATCCCACATAACGGTCACGGAGCGACTGGAGTACCGTTGACTTAGTGTACCCAAGTAGATCATCATGGCCTCTAAGTATCAGGGACTTAAAGCTTATCGGTGTGCTGTCATGATAGGTTGGGTAAGATTTTCCGGGGAACGAACTTTACCGTGCTTCGACGGAAGTATATCTCCACACGTTGTTCAAGCTCTACGTACTGCTTGTATGGTTCGCAGGTACGGGCTTGAGGGAAAATTGCAGGAATAAGGAGAAAGGGAATTAGGAGAATTGACAACAAGGAAGTACGAAGGACAGCAGATTAACATGAACCAGTACGAGAACAAGCCACCTTGTTTGCAAAAATACTCGAAACCAACTAGTACAGATGTAGTCGCACCTAAGGATTCGAGACTGGTGTCATTGGCAGGCCAAGTTGAATCTGTCGGTTGAACTGCGGGATACGCAGTTAGATCACAGCCACATTTTCTCTGCCAGCTGGATGTGCAGTCAGTCACGAGTCAGACATCACATTTTGATGATATACTTATCCCAAAGCAATTCTCCCTGCATACAAACTCCAAGAAGCCAGATAAAGGTGCGACGTAGTGTCACTTTTTTCTAAACTCTTTTCTCCCATCTTTCCTCAACAGCTATATCGGACCCATAATCAAAGCATCATATGATGCGTGCGACCCACCCGTTCTTCCATCACATCAAGCCTCTCTCCGTACCAAGAATTCGTTGACAAATTCTCTGAGTCCAGATTCACGATCCCGCAATCAAGAACAATCTGCATCATTTCCATCCAAATGCGGCAAGAGAAATCCGATGGGTCACGATCATGCCATTGAACCAGAATCCGAAGCTGAACGAACCATTCCGAGTATTTCGGAGTAAATCTACAAATCGCATCTATTCGCTCCCCACCAAGTCCCAAAAATCTTCAGCAATCGCGAGAAATTTCTAAAAGCATTCTAGTCTATTTCCCTTTCAATCAATACCTTTCCTTCGGCCGGATCGCTGCGAATCGTCCTCCCCTCACTCACCAAACTAGCGGAGAAACCTCCGATCACGCAAGTCGCCTCAACCACTGGATTTCTCGCTTAGCGTTCTCCCTCCTCTCCTCCCCATCCAGATCGTCAACCACGATTCAGAACATAGCTTCAACGGGCTCTGGATCAAGAACCAGTAGGTGGACAATTCTCACATCAAGTACTGTATGGTGGCACAGGATTTTTAGCTTGTTCTGTCCCTCTTATCCTTCTGGTGGGGCTCTGAAGGCCATACTATCAGTCTGGCTTTCTCACGATGGCGCATTTTGACACACGCCGTCGCGATTCTAATGCTTCCTAAAGACCATGTCACGAACGATGGCTGTGCGCCCAGAGCACTACACTTGCCATCTAGAGTTCACGGTAGAATACAACCGGAGATAGCGGTTTGGATAAAAGGAAAGTGTGACGAGGAGCACGGCGGCGTGGTTTCCTTCATCAGCAATCTTGTCCTGCGATTCTAGTTCTCGTCTTTCCGCTGTTGTTGCTAGCAGGGAGACAGCCAGGCTGATGATGCGACGACGGTGCTGCTGTCATGGCCAGCCACAGATACTCTAGAAAGACTAGAAGGTGGTTGTGATTGCTTTAGAAGTATCTAGAGGGACGGTTTGACATTGCTCTAGAGTAGATCTTACAAGCATGTACTATCTATCTTCTGTCGCACAGTACTTGCTTAGTTATTCTTCCTACGCCTTACGTTCATAGCTGATTCTGAATAGCTTCATTCGCTTTGAGATTACGTCTTTAGGATACTCACGGCCCAGAGCATCACTTCACGTGGGCCATTCGCACAACATCATTGTCTGTCTATATTAGAGGCACAGTCTCTCTGCTTGGCACTTCGTATTCTGCCTGCACATCTGAGCGGCTGCAAACTTGCGTTGCACTTCATTCACGGGTGTCCATTCGGTAGTTGGGGATGCAACGAGGCATTTCCTCGGAAATAACACTGGAAGCATGGCAATAAATCGTGCAGACACGAACAAACTGCCGAGACATCCGCATCTTCATCTGCAGATTGTTTACCTTGACTTTAAGTTTGCGTTCTGCATTCAGCATTTTGGTTTTGGTGCTGATGTTAAGACACTCCTTAAGGGGCGCCTAACCGAACTCGCTTGTTCTCTGGGATGGTTCGTCGATCGGTTTCCCAGCCTGCACACTTGCTCTTACCAAGACGGCTTATTATATTCCCTGGTACGCATGAGTTGGTATCAGAAATGATCAGGTGGTTGCATCCATCCAGTAGAGTCATTGGACGGAAAGGGCAAATTCCCACTCGGCTGTTGTTGTCAGCTTCACGGTGTTGGTGTCGAATTCGTCGAAATGCTAGCCAGAACTCAGTCACTCCACGCTGAAGACACGGGGAAGCCGTCCCGTAAGACATTGACACACACTGAGTGCGGGTCGTTTCTCATATCACACATCTGTTAAGAAACTGTCTTGGAAATGCAGCCTCATTCTCCGAAGTTGGTGATGCGAAATCTCTTCGTCCGCAGTTCCGAATCCCACGCGGCTTGTTTGATTAAGTCACATCACTGTGACTCGAGTGAGTCGTCAGCTACACCGGAGATGTCCTTGAGGAGCCCAACACGAGCTGATGGTCGCTTGAGGAAGTGTAAATCTCCTCTCTTTCCAAATCCTGGGCGCTATTGTCCAGGCCGATCACAGTGCCTGATTGCTGTCTAGGACTTTCAGGGCCACTCCATGCCATTCTCAGCCTCGAAGTGTTTGTCATTTCATTCTTCAGGCACCAGGTGCCGTTGAGACATGGCTCCATTCTTGTCTCTTGTCCTTCTCTTCTGTGCGGGTCGTTCCTCGGAGGTGGCGATCTCACCTCACTCAGCCCCTGAAGAAAAAGGAGTTTTAGAGTAGGAACAACGACCAAGCGCTGATATGATGATCGCAGTCAGCTGTATAGGCCTGGCTGGCATTTGCTGCCAGGCTGCTGCCCAGTGGGCGTGCACTCGTAGATTTTACGAGACAGCACCAGAACAATTCTAGCTGCGATGAGTGAAGTGCATTCTTGGTTATGCGCACTGCTATGGTTCATGCAACGGCAATGCCATGCGATGCGCTGTAACACTGTTGAATGCACTGTTCTAGTACACCATCAATATTCCGCTCTTGTTATTGCAAAACTTGTTCCAATTGTTCCACGCACGCATGCACGCTCGCGCTGCGCAGGAGAGCTTTCTGCAGATATATTCTCCGATGTCTGACACCGGACGTTAGGCCTACTGCACGCCTACAGCACTGGAGATCATCTACACAGGTCCAGGGTGCTATACAAATAGATCTCTGGAAATAATGGCCAGAAAGGGAATTTCCCAAAAGGGCCTTTTCTCAATTTTTCTGACGCCTTGTGGATTTGATTTGACAGGCCCTGGACGAGTATTTGTTATGAACCAGGGTCCGATTTGATTATTTCCTGAGAATAATCAGCGAATGAAAGAAAGGGGCGAGACATGGGAAGTTCGGAGGAAGTCCTTTTTTGCTGCAACGTCTCTCTCTTCAGGAGTTGTTGCACGGCCATTCCAATACCCATGTATCATCAAAGCGTTGACAGGATCCTGTCAGGAAGCCGGTCCGGTCAACATTTTTTCCTCTTCCTTTTTGCGGAATACCCCTCCTTTTGCTCCAATTAATTAATACGTGCGTTGCGAAATGATTATCGTCCCATCCGAATTCCTCTGTGCGCTGTTGCGAACGTGAGAATCAGCGGGGCAGAAGAGGGTTCGGATTTCAGAATCAGTCCAATTGAGTTTCCACTGGCCGCGGCACAGAATTTGAAAAAGAAAAACTCTGCTGATGCCCTCTGGATAGACTTTGCTAGGCGTCCGGCGATGGTTTGTTTTTGACAGCTGCGGTCATCCGTCCAGTTCCCCAGGGTATCTCCTCAATTCGAAATATGAGAAGTGATAGAAGCTTGTTCTGGCGGGACCGTTGCGTTTCTTTTGTATAACACGACGTTGGAAAAGCAACTTCTCGACGATGTAATTCCCGCTCCCTGCTCCTGGCAATAATATCAGAATGGCCGTTGGGTCGCCTATGCCGAGAAGACGAGCCATGGAGGTCCTTGTCTGACAGATCGGGAACTGCAGTGCAGGCCTTTGCAGCATCGTGGCGCGGACTTGCATGAGAGTTGCAGTTTGCCTCGTCCCAAGAATATCCAGCTGCAGCAGCCAGCCCACAATCAAATCAACCCAGTCAACCCACTTGGGTCGATCATTAATTGATTATTCTCACTCATTCGCCAAATTCGTGAATTTGATTGTGTCCCCTCTGGGCAAGATAGGCTTTCCCGGCGTTGCCACAGGGCTCCCCATATTAACACACAAGCTGCCGACGCTTACACCTGGGCCTAAACAAGCCATATAATATCGCCTCGTAAGGGTTTCAGCTTAGGGTTTGTCGAGCCCTTGTAGGCCATGTCTCGGTCGTGGATTGCCTGAGGGGTACTGTTTGGCCGACCCGTTGCGCCGCTCTGGCACTTCATCTCCATGTGCCACGAATGCGAGAAGGGAAGAAGACTGTGGAGAAAGGCGTGGAGGCGATGGGATGCTGGTGAAGCTGGGCCTGCAGGCTGCTTCTTGGTGAGGCTGCATCATGCTGGATGCTTGCTCTGGCAGCGGGATATGCAGGATCCAGTTCCACTGCTCGGGACATTCCATGAGTGGGATATGTCATGGTCATTGTCATTGTCATGTTATGAATGGGGGAGTCGTCGCATATTGTCGAGCCAGGACTGGGATTTGAGGTTTGCAGCTTCTGTTCCGATTCCGAGGCAAATGGTGATGTCTTTCATGTTCGATGATGCTGGACCGGATGCACGCTGAACAGTTGGAGGAAGGTGGATGTGGGTTGAATGCACTGCACGGATGTTGACGGTGGATGGTCGTGAGAAGTCAACGGTGAATGGACAGGGGAAAGGATGGGATGTTGTTAGGGCTTCGGGGCAATGAGAGTTGCTGCCGAATGAATTGTATGAGCCTTGTTCCTCAGGGTCTTGACTCTTGTCCTGCTCTCGACTCGAATCACCCCTCCATCAACAGCCCACCATCCAAGGCTCCGTCTACCTGGTTCATAGAGAGGCTGAAATATTGACCTGGGGTGAGAAGTGACAGAGTCATTGGCTGTGGCACAGCGAATGTCGGCCCTATCACGACAATCATCGTCGTTTTCATACAATTGCCCATCTCCGATAGATGATCCTATCAGATCCTTCTCTAAGAGTATGGAGTCTGGACTCCACGAGAACGGCCTACCATTCAAGGAACGCGGGATGAGGTGGGTGGAAAGAGACGAGGGGTGACAGGTGAGAATTGGGGAAGTATCACCAAAGCAACGCACATATGCAGGTTGCTGCAACGTTCTCTGCACTGCGACGCTATAACCGCCGTACATGAAAAAAATCTACGATGGTTCTATACCCTCAACTCGTGGGGGTAGTACACTGACAATTCCCCAGGGCGCTGCCACCACGAGAGTCCGTGGCCGTGATGTGATGGTGATCTGCCGTACATCTGGAGCGGCCGTTGAGAATTTGCTTTTTCTTTGGTTGCAGGCGCGTCGACGCAGTTACAGAACGTTTGAGCGTTTTCATTTGTTGCATCACCTCCTGCATGTCGTCTCTCCGCATCGGAGGCATTCTTCCTCACGATGAGGGTTGCACATCGGAACTGACAGACGCCACCCGTCGATTTTTCGTACCCTTTGCTATCATGCTTCTCGCAAGAATGTCCCCAACCAGTAACAGTAAATCGTGGAATTTGTGTGGGGGAAAATAAACAAACCAAGCACGGTCGTCCATCTTGAACGCGAGGCTTTAGACGTCCCGCGTATATCGTACCATGACCCAAAGACAAGATCGATTCTCGCGGTTGTCCTTGTTTACTTTTGGCAATCTATTTTCGGGACTGATTCGCACGCCTCAATCTGTCCCCGAAGATCGCTCATTTTTTGGACTTCGAAGCTGAAACTTATGATAGAATTGATAGGAAAAGTGGCGTTCTGGACCCGATACATCCAATTGGCCGACGGTCAGAAAAAAACAAGTTCCCCGTGTCTTAGAGGATTGCGGGACATTTATCAGATTTTGAGTTCAGCTCATCACTTCCTCGAATGGCAGAAGATGCGACTGACGGCAGGAAACAATATATTACTATCGTAGAAATAATACATAAGAAATGATACAGCAGAAGAAATCATGGAGTTTGAGCAATGGTGGAGAATCACCAAGTCGGATATCAGGGTTCGATGCAGGCGACATGTCAGTCAACAGGCGTAGGCAAATATGTTCGGATTAAAAATATTCAAGAAATATTCAATTGAATATTATTTCTTCGGTACCCTTTTGAGTAGAGCTTGCGATCATGTATGACTGCTTTTTCTCCGGTCCCATGTCACCACCATGAATGTGTCTGAAGTGATGAGGTAACGACACTTGCAGATTGATCCAGCTCCACATTCACTCCACGACGCCTGAAATCTGTAGCGTCTTGCAGCCCCAAGTCGAAGTCCACGGGGTATTCACCTTAGATGAGACCTCTGTCAACCGATTCGCAGTCCCCGGGTAGGATTGCCACTGAAAATTGGCGAAGAGGATGCTTGTTTTGTTGACATTCGCTTCCACATGGTCCACCACGCCTCCTCCCTTCACAACTGACAAGCAAAAGTGTTCAGACGAACGGACAAAGTATGATTGCATTTTGATTTCATCTTAATCGTATTTGCCGATGTTCTTGGACCAGTCTCCCGGGTAAAAGTATGACAGGTTTGTTGTCTCGATAGGACTTTCCTCAATTCGTCGTCCCTGCAAGGAATATTCCTCGTAGCCTCTACTGAGGTTTGCCCAAAAATGATCAATCTGACTAAGTGCTAAACTGTATTTGAGAATAATTGTCCAGTACTCATTATTGTTCATAAGTGTTGTGCGATGGTGAAGCCGTCTCTGTCTCTTTACAACGAAAAGGGGCGATAAGCAACTCAACGAGAAGACCATATACAAAGCTACCTAACATAGTCGATGTCGCGTGTGAATGTTTGAATTCTATGATGGTTAATCCTGTTCATCTCATTTGCTGAGCCTTTAAGAGCAAGCTGCATCAGTCCATTTCAAGTGACTGGGACTGGCTGACTGACTGGCTGTGACGAGGGACATTCAACGTGACAAAACATCCTGCCTTGAGACCATGTTTAAAGGATAACTACCAACGATCACAAAACTCCAGTGATAAATAAAGCTTCTGATAGCACAAGGGTTTTGGGCTTGTCCTAAGAAGCTGGCTGTCACCAATATCCTCGCTCCTAAGAGACGGAAGGCGAAGTGCAAAGTTAAAGGTGACTCGGAACCCAACCTCAATACGCCGCGTTCTTCTCCACAAACTCCCAATAACCAGCCCAAATTACGTTTCCAAAAACTTCGAGTGCTCTCGTCTGGCATAAAAGACAGCGAACCCAAATGTCAAAATTTCAAGATCGTGAAGTAGGCAAAGAATTCAAGCCAGGCTTCTTGATTTGCCACCTATGTGCTTGCAAAGAACGCGTCAAACACCAAGTACAATTGTTTCTTGCATCGGGATATAAGATGGTGAATAGTCAGATGTTCATTGAGTTTCACTGCGTCGAGGAGGCTTGGACAAAAGAGCTTTGCGATGCTCCGTTTTCTTGTCATCCCCATCCGAAAACAATCTCTGTTCTCACTAGCACATCTTCCTCTCCATGTGCATCAAGAAGTCACTTCAAACTCTCCCAATTATGAGCAGAAACCTCTTCATGGTAGTTATTAGGTTTTCATTCAACTTTGGATTCGGCGCCTGCATTTGAACTTGCCGTTTGGGCTCAGAGGGCTTGACGGAGTGGACAGTCACTTGCCCAACCCCAACCACGCTCCTTTTCTGCAACCCCGAGAATATCATGGAAAGCTGCAATAGGTTACCTAGAGACGTCTGTATGCGAACCCATCATAATTCTACAGTGATGTTTCGTTGGAAGACAATCGAAGGACACCCTTCAAACGGAGCTTGGAGTGACTTCCTTGAGAGCTTCGCATCCCCAGCCAAGGCTGCCCTTCACCCTTGTGTCACCATGAAAAAATTGTCTTCTTACTGCTGGCGCAACGCGTAGATGTTTCCAAAAGCTTAGGAAAGACCCCGAGTGAGTGAATGATCGGGGGAAGTCCATCAGCTCAACTCGAACTTCTGGCAGGCGTTCTCACCTCCTCACTTTCGTCTAACTCCCCCTTTTGCAACAAGTAACAAACAAAGATAAGTTGTTCGCTTGGTTCTCATAGAAAGAGCATATATTGAGCTCAACCTATAATCAAACATATATCTAAATGAAGAGCGAGAGAGGGAAGAAGCCACTGATGTCCAGTACTCAATGCGAATCGCATTTCTCTTCACCTTTCCATTTACTTACAAGTACACCTCCATCAGGCAAGCAAATTGCCATATTGAAATTGAGTCTAAATATCTACACTTCCCTTGAGAATGTGCATCACACGACAACAACGCATCTCGCGTATCCGCCTGTCGGAAAACGAGGGAGAGTAAACAGCAGCCGAACACCTCATTAACAGCGGAGCCACCGCCCTGTGTCTTGCATCTACAAGATCCAATGAGGTGGTATGGATCAGAGACAGTTTCAAACCTTTATCATCAAATAAAATCCATGAACAAGTAAATAGATTGTCGCAGAATAGCTCAAGCTAACAATCTCGCACATCAGAGCAGCTTTTGAAACATGACATGAACCTGCCGAGACAAGAGAAGAGCTTGAATACTCCAAATCAAGCAAGCAATGCTTTCCTACAGTAACGAAAATGGAAGCACCAGGTAAAACAGGAATGGAAAGGTGAGGTGAAAAGACAACGCTGAGAGAAAACTCCAAGATCAACGAAAACGGCATGAAAGATATCAAACAGGCTTAAGAGGATGTTAGAAGCTCATGTATCTTATTCAAGCCATTCTTAAATTTCTATTCTTTTCGTCATACATCATCCAAAACTCATCGTCTCTTTCTCATCTCCAGATATGGACGTCGGTACCTCTCCTCACATCTCAGTGGACCTCACCTCACTTACCTTGCCACGCTCAATCCTTCGAATCAGACAACAAACATCATAATACACGGGCAAAACACGTCGAATTCAATACCGCCAATACATTCATCCACTCATCCAGATGCGACGCATAAAATACACTTCTCTCACTTCTCCCACTCAAATCTCTCATCCGCTCATTCCTCTTCCCAGACCTCGCTCGTTCGTCGAACACCCATCGAAATCAAAGCTCATCCCACTCTTTCCTCTTCTTTCACACCTCTACACTTCCCTTCCCTCAAGTAAGTAAATAACCGAAAACCATCCCGCCCGACCTTAATTCTCATTTAGACCTTCCCCTTAAGGCCGTATCCGAGACCGAGACCAAGAACGAAAACACTCCTTTTCTCTTCAATGACACACCATGCCCCGAGAAATATGATATAATAAAACAATCCCAGAACAAAAACAGCACAAAAAAAGCCAGCTCAACTCGAATCAAAATCAAAATCAAAATCAAATCATGTGTATCATCATAATCATACAACTTCGAGTCCATCCACCTCCCACCTCTCTCTCAGACAAGACCAGACCTCAATTGCACGAGTTCGAAGCATGTAGGAAACGATGCAGAAAATCAAGCGCCATAGCTCTGACTGAGACTTGATTTACCCGGCCCTTGAGCTTTCTTCAACGCGCGGAGTTCGTCTTCGAGTCTACGGCGTTCTGCTTGTTCGGCCTGGCAGAAGAAACGTTAGCCAATATCCCACACTAGATAGAATGAGAAAGCAGAAAACATACCCTCAAAGCCTTCGCACTCTCCGCCCTAGTATCCCTCATCATCTTCTTAAACTCATTCTTCAGCACCGTCGTACTGGTCGACCCCGGCGGCAGTCCACCACCCGCGCTGGCACCCCCCTCGAAGCCAGGACTCCTCATACCCAGCCATCTCACCTTCTCATCACTAAGCTGCGCCTCCAGATTCTCCCTCTCGTCCCGCAACTTATCAATCGTGCCCTCCAGGCTCTCGCGCTCCTTCTCCCACTCAATGCTCGCCTTGGTCATCTGCTCGTACTCCTCAATCGTCTCCTCGAGCTCCTTCTTCAGCGTCGCCATTTTCGCGTCCGTGTCAGGAGCAGCCGTGCCTCTCTCTTTGAGAGCGGCGATCTCAGCGGCGAGAGATGAGTTACTCTTTGTGAGCGTGTCGATTTCTTTTTGGATCGCTGGGTTGGCAGCTACTTCAGCGGCGCGTTGAGCGCGAGAGCCGTACGCGCCATCGAGTTCGGCGCGGGCGATGGTGACTTCGGTTTGGAGGCGCGCGATTTCCATGTTCATTTCTTCCATCTCTTTTTCTTTCGCGGCGAGAGCTTGTGCTTTCTCTTGGGCGCCCTTTTCGAATGTAGCTTTTGCGGCGGCGGCGGCTGCTAGCTCTTGTGTCAAGGTTGCGATCCTGGATTCTGAGTCCGCCATCTTGCCTTGGAGTTCTGCGTTGCCAATAGATTGGTCGTCCTTCATATCCTGCAATTCCTCTTCAAGAGAAGCAATCGTCTGATTCCGAGCATTGAGCTCATCTTCAACTTGCTGAATGGTCTGATCTCGGGACTGAAGCTCGCTCTCAATCTGTTGGATCTGCTTGTTGCGCGAACTGAGTTCGTTCTCGATCTGCTGGATTTTCTGGGCTCGACTACTAAGCTCCTCTTGAGCCTGCTGAATAGCAACTGATTCATCCTTCGATCGAGATTGATCACGCATGAGTTCTCGTTGATTCGTCTCATCGAGCTTCTCCATCATATCACTCAGCTGCTGTCGGACATTATCGGCATCTGCCTCAGTCCGAGTGAGAAGATCCTGAGTCCTTCTCAACTCTTCAGCTTTCTGCACCATCTCAGCATCTTTAGCTGCATCAGATTTGTTGTTCAGCTCTCGTTGTTGCTTGATCTGACGTTGCAAGACCTTCTTCTGATCCTTCAAACGAGTAGCTTGAGCGTACAGCCATTGGACCTTTGTAGAAAAGCCCTGAATGGAGAACTTCTCATTTGGATCATCCCCTTCATCAGGCGAGTCTTCCTCGTCTTGCGGAAGGTTCTGAGCAGTACGAGTCTGGCGACGTTCTGCCTTTCTCTGCCGTTGATCTGCCTCGCCAGATTGTATTATATCCCAAAGCCCCATCATAACTGTTTGCATCTGCTCCAGATTGTCCGAATTGCCCGTGTTCTTGTTTGCAGTATTGGATGCCCGAGACAATTCCACTTCCACAGCTCCAATAATTTCCTGGAAATACCCTAGTTGCTCGTTCAATCCATTGCCAGTTAGTCTTGGCGGTTCTGGTCGACTTGGATCGTATGGCAGAAGAAGGTTCCGGATTTCTCCATTCAGCTCCTCCAGTGTCTCTTCCATGGCAGCCTCAGATTGCACCTGGACTCTCGTAGATTGACCGGCACTCTCCTGATCAATAGCATTGATACCCTGCTCCAGATATTCCAGGTGACTTTGTAGTGTCGTTCCAGCTTCCGCAGATTTCCCATCTCGATCAGTCTTATTGAAAGGAGGAGCTCCATAGGTCGCCTCGCGTTCTGGGTTGACTTTAATGATGACCTCTCGTAACCGGCTATTCAAGCTCTCCAACTTCTGCTCTGTATTGGCAATCATCTGCATCTGCTCCTTCGACGGCCCTTTTGAAGCAACAAAGCTATCCCTTCCCCCAATATCGAACCCGTCCAAACGATCCGCAGCTTTGTAGAAACTCCTCTCATCGAAGAAGATCTCGTCGTGAATAGGCTCCATACTACTCCTGGCATTCGAGTACGTGTACATACTCTCTGGACTCCCGGGAATGCCTTGCTGCTGCGAGCCTCCTTGTCCCTTAGGCATTTTCTTCGGTCCCTTGTGTGTCATCTGCAGAATACCCGCGGTGTGCTTCAATAGTCTTGTCTGTGGCTCCATAAGTCGTTTCTCCAAAGACCACAGTTCCAGCGCAAGATCCTCGCATTTCTTCTCGCTGGCTATCCGTTCCTGGTCTGCCTCCTTGACCGAATCACTGCTGTTGCGATTATGCCCGAAGATACTCCTTCTCTCCCTCCTCCCATCCTGACCATCCTTCTTGTCTGAGGGCGAGTACAACTTCGCCATGGAGATCGCAGCATCGCGGTATTTGGACTGGATCGCGAGGTTCTGGCGCGTTTGTTCGATTCGTTGGGTGAGGACTTGACATTGCTTCTTCAGATCATCCACCTCTTCCTGTGACAAGATCTCGTACTCCTTGCTGTCGCCCAGCGCGGTTTCGACCAGCAGGTGTATCTGGATCGGATCATTGACATTCAGGAGCGTCGAGCTCTGCGGTCTCGTAGGATTCATCTACAGTCTGCCGTCAGTTCCAGCTCTCCTGTCTTGTCCCTTGCGCCGAGTCTCAACAAGCAGCGCCAATACCACTCACCGGGTTGTATCTGGGCTTCTCCTCGAAGCCATTCATCACGTCCTTCCTGTAGCCCTCGAGGACCGTCCTGCCGTTTGGTTCTTGAGGCGCTGACATTGGTGCTCCCCTCCTCCCATTATTCTGCACCTGCATGTTGGCTCTGGGATCCACATTCTCCTTCCTGTACCCATTCGACCCATTCGATCCATAATTTGTTGGCCCTTGACCGCCAAAGCTCAAATCCTGGTTAGGCCGGGCTGGAAGCGCCTTGCCTCTAGCCGCAGCCCCATTCATTATTGATTGCGATTCCTTTTCTCTTTGAACTCCTTGACCAGCTGTCTCTCCGTCCGGATTCTCGTGACTGCAATTCGGGATTATAACATGGCTGAATTCCTCGTAGGTTTATTGACAAGAGAGAAGATGCATCTGGGAATTCGGAATTTCTTGCCCCTTGGTCGCGAGGAATGTGATCTTCGCAGGAACAGATTTCGATAGCTGGATCGCCGTCCCCTTTTTGCGGGTTCCTGTATGATCGACGTCGGCACCTGCTCTTCCCTCTTCCCTCTTCCCTCGAAAGCTTTGTTCGGTTCAGCCTAGCCTTGTCCTTTCTCCCCTTGTATTCTTCTTCCCAGCCACAAAGTCGGTCGAAAGACAAGGCAAATTCCAACGTGGGAGTACCGGGCAGCGTGAAGGACAAATTCAAGCAGGGAGACCTCCTTGGTGTCGTTGAAACGGCAGATAACTATTCTGGTGTTGCCGTCGCCTTCCCGCTGGGCTTCCGTCCGGCACCAGATTTAGGCCAGCCAGCCGCTGATGGTCGCTTGATTGGCGGATTTCAGGGGCTGAGCCAGCAGCCAGCATGCGCAGCCGCCACAACTCAACGACGTGCCCTCTCGCTCTGTCAGCAGAGGATCCAAAGCTGGCTGATGTGAGTTCATGTCAGCTCACTCAAACCTCACTCAAGGTGACTTTCTTGTCTTGTATCAAAATCTAAAGTCTCGACGCTTATCATCAGGTCGTGCAGGCGAACAGACTGTGGGAAGAACCTTAGTTTGCGAGTGCTTGGTGTTGCACAACGGACGAGAGTCCGGGGCAAGCGCCTCGGTTTCACTCGTTGTGATCGTGAAACTGGACATAAGACGAAAGCTTGCTTCTTCTGCTTCGTTGCGTCTTCAAGGATATGTAGATGGCTCATATAAATATTACTCACAGACAAGGACTACCTCGAGATGGGCTATTTCATTTTGGCGGAGGTTGATGAGAGAATAGGGGATTGCACTGGACTCTCAGACAGGAATACTTGTGCTGCGTTTGATGAACAATGAGATATCTGATCCGTCGAATCCATTCCCACGGTCAAGATTCATACCATACCGTCGTCCAATATCCCAAGACGCACATCGAGAGCACGGCTTCCATTCGTTCCCCAAGGCATCAATCTGCTCTTTTCTTGCGATTGTTATTGCAGTCTACCAAAACGTTTCGGCCAGTGAACCATCACGTTTGCCTAGTCATCCTGATCATCTTCTTCCCTGAATATCTCGTATAGCCGGTCAATATAATGCTGTATGCGAAACTGAAGACGATACTTCGACCTGAGCCATTTCCAACGAGACTGTTCCTCGCTTGAGTTAAGGAGGAGCGACACTGGAGGACTCTGCCAGGGTAAGTCCCACATGATGACCGTTCCATGTTGCCTTTGCGTGAATACTTCAGCCATCTGTCGCACAGAAACGTCTTCCAATAAAGTCCTCTCGGCCTCTAAGAGCCCGGCATCTTGCAGCATGGCTTCCGCTGCTCGCTGGTCCCCATCCGCATTCACAAATTCGGCCTGGAAATTCTTCTTGTACTTTTCCAGGTCTCCTTTACACCAGTCGTTTTGAAACCAAAGGATAATATCTGCGATGGTCCTGAATTCTTCCAGTGTGTCTGGTAGTAGGGAGTTGTCGCCACCCAGCCGAGTCCACACTTCAGACCGCAGCGTCTGCAACTCATTTATGGCATCGCCAACCCTCTCAGCGACAATGTAATACCCAGCAAGCTCGTAACGCGTCGATACAAGCAAATTCCATCGTACTGATGCAGCCACATTCTCATGGGGAACTATATCTTGGAGCTCCATACTTTGCTTAGTGACGAGAATTGCATCCTCCGGATTTCCCATCACAGCAAAGCGGTCTGCCACAAACGAAGCAAAGGAACTCATTCGCTCCCTGAAGTAGTGGCTCGACATCCCAATTTTACTATCTTTCCAACTGAACCAAAAGTCATGTACGCGATCGAGAAGTTTCGGATCATTGACAGGGTCATATATCCGTTCTCCTTCCCGGTGAAGTATTTGAAGCACAATACACGTAGCTGTATATTCTTCTCTGTCGAGTCTCTCCCATGCGTCGATGCACGGTTTCAAAGTGTTGTAGTAATAATCACGGCAATGGACCTGGAGAAAGTCAATTTGCCTGGATGAGGAACTTGGTGGACCTTCGACGTACAAACCTCGGAAACTCTCGCCTCAATCCCAACTCCCTCACGTGTATCTGTTCAACTTGTTCAAGATGTAGCAAAGCCCCTTTCTGGAAGTAACAAAGTCTCTGAATTCCATTGGCCCCGCGCCATGGACATGGATATTCGACCAAGGAAAGAAACTTTATATATACCTCTATTAGGCACAAAGTCTCCTGCGTTGTGATTTGTGAGTCCGCAGAAAGTACTTCTACTTGCGGAGCAAGCATTGATTCGGCTGTTATCGACCAAGGAACGTAAGGCGATCTTCTATGAGTCAACTGGGACATGTCATATCCCAAGGGTCCAATGTAACGCCATACAAGTTCCTGGCATTTCCTCAAACGTTCTTGGTTTAGTGTGGAGCTCCAGGTACCGTTTGAAATCTGCGTGGCCATGAGTGGTTCTATGCTTTGAAAGATGCTGAGATATGACTGTGGAGACCGATCGGGCTCCGTGGAGTGTACCGCTGAAAGGTTTGACAACTCGTCAGCTCTTTGGGCCATAAGATTGTTGAGCTAAACAACATGTACGTGAGTTCAGCCCTTGCATTCCTAGTAACAAGAATTTGCTTACTCGAGTATGACAAGCATACAGATGAGCACCGCAGAGATGCTCGTAGAAGTAGATCTCGATGAGGAACTTCTTTTGAACAGCGTACACGATTGGGGCATTCATTTTGATGCATCTGAGATGGCGCAATAGGTTCTTCGGCGACTGCTTGATCCTGGTATCTTGTTTCGCCAAGCGAAAGATAACTTTTCGACCTATCCGAACAGTAAGTGTATCGTACACTGCTTCGCTGACCCTCGCCAGATTATTGTACGTCACGAGGTCTGGTACATGCTCGGCTACAACGCATTGAGCCTCAGTCGGAAGGTCCTCCCATCTGAATGGGCCATTCCATGTGTGCGCCATGACGGTATTGTGTCGTAAGTGATGTTTGGTGTATAGATGTTGGTGTTTGAAGGAGAAGAAGATCCTGGCTGCAGCGAGAAGTGAGGTTGAGGTTGAGAGGGGTGCGGCGCACCTGCAGTTTGTTGTTTCTCGCTTATGAAGGAATAGCTTCTTTTCTCCAACTCAGCAACCGCGACGAAGCTGGGAGCGTGACGCACATCTGGACCAGCGCTTATCGACTTTAATGGTTACGACAGCGAATCGATCAAACGTCACGCAAGATTTGGTCTGAAATAGTCGAAAAGTCATTGCTTAGACAGTACAAAACCTTATATCGCCCGCTCACGATCAAAACTATCCCACAGCTCCCAGATCTCATCGCAATACTCGGTCTCGATGGTTCTTGTCTTCCATCGTTCAACCGCAAGATCACCCACGGGTTCATCATAAACATGCTGATCACGATCGTAATCCCGACTGGCATACCCAAAGGACTTCTCCCAGCCATCCACAATACATTCGTCCCGAACACATGCATTGAACTTGGAGGGCATGAGCTCTCGCTTTAATCGCCGTTCTGCATCAGCCTTATCCGACTTTGCATCCTCCAATTTATCCAGCAGCTCCTTGTTGTCAAAGTTGAGCTTCTTCGGCGTCTCATCGTCTAGCATCGGACAGCCCAGTAGCAAGTCCCCCACCAAACCACCTTCCCGCCTCAGGTCCAGCTCTAATCCAAGCAGGAACCTCGTACCAGAGGGTCTTCCACTGTTCACTAACTCAATAGCTTTAGCAGCAAACTGCCAAGGCATATGGTGACCTCCTGGGGTAGCCTCTCGTATAGTCTTCTACTGACAACCATATTTGCATTGACAGCTATAGATATCGGAGAGCGCGTGGATCATCTCGTGCAACAGACAAATCAAGATACTCCTCAATACGGGCCGTCGCTTTGAAACGGTGACAGGTTCTGAAGAGCTCCACATGTTCCACCAATGTGATGACCACATGCGGCTTCTCGAGGTGATATCTCGGATTACAACCCTTACCAGGGTGGTAGCGGGTGCAATACCCTCCAGTTTTGATGCCCAACCTTCGAATGATCCATGGGTTAGCGATCAGCTCCAGCCTGCAGTATCGCTTCAACGACCCCCCAAAGAAAGCATCGTTGAATATCTCAAAGTACTTCTTGATATCCTCAATAGTATCCGGGTTCCCAAGATTCCAAGTTCCTTGGCCCTGGAATTTGGTAATCGCTCGTCCCTGGCGGACCGAGAATTTGCTCCAGTCATGACATCTTCCTGGCGAGATGTACTTTGTACTTGATCAGGGCGTCTGAGATGGCGTCTGGGCTGTTTAATAGGGGTTTGAGACGGCCGCATTCGAAGTCTTCATCTGCGATGGGAGGCGGGATGTGGAACTGGGGAGTAGCTGCCATGGTTCTGTTTGTATTGATATGTTGTGATCGATGTGAGGTTCGGAAGATGGAATCAGAGAGCTGTGGACTCGGTATTTTTATACCTCCACTCAAGAGCATTCACGAACTCGAACTTCGATGGATGACTTTCACCGCACTTATCAGTAAAAGGCCAACAGTCATCCTTGTGAATGAATTAGCAACTCACCAACTCCAGCCAGAATAAGTGAAGCCCTTCCTCCTCTTCAATTATCGTCGTCTCCACGCCTCCACGCCTCGACTTCTCCTTTCCTACTTTGTTTCACCCCTCTTCCCCTCCCCATCGCCCTCCCNCCCCTCNCCCTTCTTCTCAAACCCCCAAAACATANCCCCCACCGCCTGCATCCCATCCCACTAATTCCCTCCATTCTCCAACAACTCATTTAATCTAATATTCATCCCCCCAGCAGCCATCCCAACAATAGATAGTATCATAGCTGCTTCTCCAATTTTCGGCGCTGCTGATGCGAGACGATATGTTAATGTTCTGGCGATGTAGGAGGAGAGAGGCATTTTGACTTGACTGCTACCCCTCGAATACGTAAAATGCTGTAATGGTGTCCTGTTTTGGAAAGTTGGTAGAATGAATGCTAGTTTAATCTCTGTGTGGAAAAAAGGAAGCTTATGAACTTGGATTTCGATATAACAAACGGCCTAGAGCTGTATCGGTCGGAAGTCTGAGCTAAGTAAGTACTAAAGCACTTAAGATTCCGAAATGAAGAGGAAGCTGAAACTAAACTGATCACATGTACCTGTATACCCGAGCCTAAATGGGACTTTTCAACAGCTGGTCCAGAGTAGGCTACGATACTTCGGCACCATCAAGCAAGATAGCTACCGTTCTCTCGTTAGCAAAGTCTCCTTATTTTCTAGCAGTCGATACCTTATGTGGCTCAAATACCAGGGTTGTCTAGATTACTCTTGTCGAGTGACCCACTGGAAAATCAAATCCAAATACCCGGATCCCGGTCCGCATCATATCATCTCAGATGGTGACAATGGACCGATCGTTACATGCATGCAGGTACTTGGCAGGACGAGGCTGACTACCTTAGATGACTGTGCTCGCTCGCTCGCTCGGAAGAAAGCCTTGTAACGTGGTGAGGCTTGCTGCCTCTTTAGACTTCATACCTATCCTGCCAAATTTCTCCTTCATTCGCCTTTTCACGGCCGTGACCATCACCATAAGCCTCCATTGGCGGATTATGCTTCCTGAGCTTCAACGCATCATATCATACCAAGGTAGGTACATAAAGTAGCACAATCCGTTATCAGGTGTATGCGTTTCATTCTTACGCCTTCCTTGCTGAGTCAGGCTCTCTCTCCATCCCTCCTTTTCATCCTCTGCTTGTCCAGCTCCACTATCGCCCCTCCTCCTCTTCCTTCCTCCTCCTCATCTCCCACAATCAAATAACCATCCGTCACCAAGACACCACAGACAAAGTCATCGAACCAAAGGAAGGCAGCCAGGTGATAGTAAGATCCATTGCATTGTGCTGTCTTCTAGACCTCACCTCTCAGTACACAAACAAATAAAAAGAAACCCAACGCCACTCCAAGATGAGAAAATCTCGATCAAAAACCCGTAAACATCCATGTACTATGACCATCCTATGCCATGCCTGGCACTTCCAACCCCCCCAAAAGTCCACCATAATCAAACAGATGCATGCATGAATGACTTGACTCTCCAAAGATGGACCCTCTATTCCGGTTGGTATACAGATAGATGATTGCACGCCATTTTTGTGTCATTAATCCATCTGCCTGCCTGCCTGGCATGCCTTCCTGGCCCAGAACTCCAAGCATTCATTACCTATGCCGTCATGCTATGTTATGTCAGATGCGTATGTCCAGTCCAGTCCGTTCCGCCTTTCATATGTACGCCGTGCCGCGTCGTGCCGAGCCGTGTTTTTATCAGTTCCAATGCTGACAAGATCCCTAGCGAGTACTGAAGCGCTTCTGCTTCATCTTCTCTTTACAGTCGTCACAGTACCATTTCGCTATCTTCGTGTTAGTTTCCTTTCCTCTATCTGAAAACAAAAGAGAGAGAAAAGAAAGGAGAAGAAACTTACCTTTCCCAACAGGCGCAACCTTCAAGCCCACACACTCGAGATGGAACCACTCCCTCTCACACGTATCCGAGTCACAGCCCACCATCTCGCCATAACTGACGTTATTACAATAACAGTACGTCGGCTCATCCTCACCAACCTCCATCTCCTCATCCTCATCCACAACATCTGGCGTCCTCTCATCGTCTCCATTCTGCGTCTGCTGAGCAGCGAGTTGTGCCGCTTGACCAGCGCCTTTCTTGTGACTTCTTTTTGAGTTCGATGTTTCGACCGCGCGAGAGGATCGAGAGCGTTGGACGGGCTCGGGGAATTGTGGGATAGCTGGCGTAGAGGGTTTGCTGGCTCGGCCGCTTTTGGTGGTTATGGATGTCAATTGTATGCCTTGCATAGGCTCGGGGTTGTCGTCTTTGGCGACGCTGTCTTTGCGGTTGCCGACTACGACTCCACCGATTAATGCCGATTCTTCTTGTTCGACGTCTTCGAGGAGATGTTCTTTGGAGTTGTTGGCCGTTTCCTTCATTGTAGCCTTCACTTCGGGAACTGTTCGCCCAGTAACTGTAGCAGCTGTTACCAGATCCGGTGTATTTGTTCCATTTGGTATGTTCGATGCAGAGGATTGTGGCCTCTTCTCTATCGTCGATTGTGTAGAATTCTGCCTTCCTCTTGCAGCAGGTCTGCCATTCGTTGGTGGTGGCGTACCCTTCGTCTTGATTTCTGGGAATGTGCTTCGTACGGGTGAAGAGGCTAAAGATGGAGACATCGCAGAAGTAACGGTGTTATTCCTAAGTTTATTAGCAATTAATTCCTTCTCCGTGACCAAAACATACCTCTTTCTTGTATGCCCATTCGTTGCTGTAGCTCTCGACCTCTTTTTAGCTTCAGGTACCGGCGTCCCTCTCGGACTTGCTGCCTTTCCTTTTGCTGTGCCATTCGCAAATACCGAACTTAACGACTTCTCCATGACCACGCCACCAGCTGGTCCCTTTTCGACTTTGCGACGCTTAGGAGGGTTACCATTCCCATTCGTAATTCCCAATCCAACAGTATCAGCCACTTTCCGGCCCTTGGTATTCCCATGAACCTTCTTCTCCTTATGCCTCTCCTCGTCAAAGTCGGATTCGGCTTGCTGGTTCTTTCCTTTCCTTCTCTCGAGGATAGCTTGCTTTCGCGCGTCACTCCTTGCGGCGGCTTCCTCTGCGATTTGTTGAGCAGCTGCAGACAAGCTATTCGCCGCAGCAATTTCTCTCCTTGAAACACCTGCAGGCGCTTTGGGCTGTCGATTCTCAGGATATGCCCAATGTGTAGTACTACCATACCGTGCCTCCTCACTAATCTCGAGCTCGATGTAGGGAAAGCATTCGTCAATGCGCGCGAGTTGTTTGTTTAGAGCTTCACTCGCCGTGGATATGACATGATTCTTCTCGTCCAGTGATACCAGCATATTCTGCATCGTGTAGGCGCAATGTTGGAAGAGTTGTCGTCGTGGGATATTTTCTGGATCCCACACATTCGAAGCTTCGGCCTCAACAGCAGAGTGAACTGACCCAGCATTTCCATTTACGATGGAGCCGTTGAGACTTCCTTGTGCGCTCATGGGAGCAGATGTTGGACCGAGAGCAAGATGACGTTCTGGTTGTTGTGATCTGGGCAGAGGGGCGTTTAATGCAGCTTCGACGAGCTTTCCAAGTTCTTCTTCTGGCGCAAAGATTTTCGCATCGACTTCCTTGAGGAGTGTAAAGTGTCGAACGAGTTCTTTTGGTAGAGCAGTAATTGCGTCGGCGAAATGTGTGATCGCGGGGAAGATGTCCATGGGCGTTTCTTCCATACCTCCACCGAGAGAGCCTCTTGAACCAAAGTTGCGAGCACCAGAAATTGAGGATCTTGGAGGATTATTTCGTGTCTGTCGAAGGGGTTGAGCTCTGCGACTCGATGCCAGGTCGACTGGAGGTTGTTTGGCGGTCTTCATGGTTGGTGGAGGGTTTTCGTGGACCAGGGAGGTATGATGAAGAGGAGGAGTTGTGGGAGTGTGCGACACGCAAAAACAGTGGTTAAAGAGGATAGCAGTGATTTCTTAGCTCGTGGAGAACATTGAGGATTGATTCGGAGTAGAGGAAGCCACTGCTGAATTGTGGAGAGGTGTATTGAGTGTTGTAGGAGTGAGGAGAGGAGAGAGAGTACGGATGATTGAGCTGGGTGCTGGGCTGGTTTGGCTGGCGGCGGGCGGTGAGTAGAATCGGCAGAATTGACGCTTATCTGATTTCGATAATTGCCGACCCCGGCCGTTGTTGACTTTTGGCTTGATGACAAAGGAGAGGTTTACGCGGTTACAGTTGGAAGTTTATGTTATTTTTTCATGAGTTGCTGTTACCTTGACATGTACATACAGCATTGCAACTAATCACTCCTTTCCCCTGACGATGAATGATCTTGTGAAAGTAATGTTTACACTGGGGAATCACGTCAAATGAACTACCGATGCTACCCATTCGATACACTCAGCGAACTTTGAAGATGAAGATGCCTAGCTTTTGCTATTTTTTGGTAGCTTCATTATCCAGACTTGAATGATCCAGATATACACTCAACGAATCAAGCTTCGATGTCAAAGTGAGCCGTGTCCAGGAGATGAACTGGCATTGGACGAGTTGGTCAGCACGATGGCCGCTGCTATCAGTACGTCAGGGATGAAGCTCAAAGCAGATCTTCGACATCAATATTCCCCGCAAGTCCTCAAGACTCCTTTGCAATAATTCACCTATCAACTGCTACATAAATATCATCTAGTACTGACTATCAAAATGAGATCCAGATCCTATCGAGAACCATGAAAAAGTCCCTCGAATCCAAAAGTTCCTGACTGCCAAGCCAGCCAATCATCCTCGAGACAATCCCATCCCCGTCCATCCCGGCTCTGTACCTGTTCAGGACACGCTACATCATCGGCCGAGGAGGCTGAAGCCGACAGGAACCATAACCATTGTTTGCTTCACTTCCCCACCGTCACCTCACATCAACACAATCGCATCCAACATCCTTAAATCCACACTTTTTTCCAAACAATGAAACCACCAGCATCTCAACTCCTCTAAAACCAGCAACCAACCCATCATCTACACATCCTTTCATCCATCCCAACAATGCTCTCCACAGGCTTCGCATCCGCACCCGTCTCCCGCAGCCTCGCCTACGGCATCGTAGCCACCTCCCTCCTAGCCAGCATCACCGATACAAAACATTACTTTTACATCCAAGTCGACCCGCACATATGGCGATATCATCAGCTATGGCGTGTGTTGATCTACCAATTATGCTACACGAATTCGACCGAGTGTCTATTTGCGGCGATGACAGTGTATAACATGAGGGTTGTGGAGAGGGTTTGGGGAAGTAGGAAGTTTGCTGTGCGTTTTCTCTCTCTCACTCTCTTTCATCTGCTTTCTGGTGCTATTCCCTTTGTTATTTCTTCTGCTGGTCAATTTCTTAGCTGACATACACAGTCCTTCCTCCTCATCTCCCTCCTCCTAACCACCCTCCTCCCCCCTCTCCTCCTAACCCTCCTCATCCGCCCCCTCTCCCTCCACACAATCAACTACCTCCCAGCAGGACCCACCCCCTTATTGTTCACCCTCCTCGCCCAATACCACGCCCTAATCCCCCACGTCTACAAGTACCGAATCGCTGCCTCCCCCTACCCCTCCAACCCCACTCCAACCGCCTCAGAACCTTTCACAGGCCTCACCTTTTCCGACAAATCATACGTTTACCTCCCCGCTCTCCAACTCTCGCTCTCCCAATTCCCAGGCTCGTTACTCTGCGCCGTGGTAGGTTGGGTTGTGGGATATAGTTGGCGGAACGAGGTTTTACCCGGCAGACTGACGAGGTGGAGGGTTCCGGGCTGGGTTGTTGGTGAGGCGAGTAGGAAGAGAGGAGAGGATTTTGAGGGGTTGAGGAGGAGGTTGGAGGGTGAGAATGGAGGTGCGCAGGCGGAGGCGACGGGGAGTGATGGACGGCTTGGAGGGGAAGTCGGGAGGAGGAGACCGTTGGCGAGACAGCTTGTTGATCAGTTTAGGGGGGCGTTTTAGGGGCATGGAGAGATTTATTGAGCTGGGAGCTTTTTATTGCGGAAGTAGAGGATAAGGAAGGTGAGGGGCGAGCTGGACGAGTTGTTACTGCAGGTCTGCATAGACTGGAGTAATAAGGCCGGGTAACATGGCAGGTCCAGGGCGAGTCAACGGCTACAAGCAGCTATTATGCTTTGCCTTTATATATAGCAGCGAGAGAGTGTGATGGAATGCGCTAATTGGACAGTATGTGCCACGCGAAAAGGTCAAGGAACGGGCTTGGAGTTCTAGATACATTCAAGGTCCATAAGATTGGAAGACGGCATGAGAAGGCATCCAGGCATGTCTATATACCTCTTGCTCCCAAATGTAGAATACAAGGAAATGAACGAAGAAGACTACAATATCCCACTTCAAGTCAGGACACCCAATGACAATTGTATCATCATCTAGAACTTGATCTTTCAAGTACTTTAAATGTCTGGTCCGTTTGAGCAAGAAGGCAAATGACTTGGCGTTCCCTGCAAACCACCTCGATACCAGTGCACCATTGATGCTGAGCGCATCGATGCCATTCTATTCGGCAAGTCAACACTCACAGCCAAAGGCTTGAGAGCTTGTCCAAAATGTTCGTTCCGATACCATACATCAACTATTCTCCAACAAGTACTACCACCCTCACCAAGAGTTGCGGTGATAGAACACTGGTAGATACTCATGGACTAGTTTCCAATATCTCGTATATGATCGTAAATGCATATCAATAATCACATTAAGTCGTAGCAAGTATAGCATATCATACACACTTCCCTATATGCACCAGAACCCATCCTGTCAGTCCTTCCATGCACCATCCAGCTATTGTAAATCAATCCCATGCCAACCCGAAGCAATCCAATCCGATCCGATCCAAACCCGCCCCTACCTGCCCACCTCCTTTCTCAAGCGCGAAAAACTGTCCAAAATGCCCCATGCAAGTACAGCCAAACCAAAACCCAAATCATCGAAGCAGAAAACCCCTCAGACGAGATGTAGGGGAGAAAGGGATTCTCCAATCCAATACAGTACACATCAAAGAATCCCCTCTTCCATCTTCAACCACGCCTCCTCTCCCCCAACACTCTCATCAACACCAACCCACACATCATCGCCCTGCCCTTCGTCTGTCCAATGCACATTCCCATTCCCATTAGCATTCCCATTGCCGTTCATATAATCCACCGACTCCACTTCCTTGTTCTCCTTGTACACACCATCATCGCCGATTTCTCCGACAATGCTACCTCTCCACTGCCTTGTCGTCGTCGAAACAGGAGGAGGAATGAGTCCTAATCCGCCACCTAAAGCTCCAAACCCACCTCCGAGATCCAGCCCTTCACCAATCTCACCGACAATGCTACCGCGCCAGCCGCGAGGGACAGGAAGACCCTCCATCCCTCCATCCAACTCCTCACCAGAAACGTTGCCGTTAGTAGTTCCCAAATATGGGAAACCCCCCTCAATCGGCGATACCAAGCCCTCCGCAATGGAACCCTCTGTATGCACCGAGCCAGAGACCGCGGATAAGGGGCCATTCAATGAAATACCAAACCTCTGAATCTCCGGCTTCTCCGCCGCTTTAGCGAGAAGGAGGTTTGCGTATTGTCGCTGCGAATTCGGCGTCTGACTCAACGTCTTCACAAAAACCTCAAACGGGTCCTGCACAACACCATAGCTCTCATTCGGGATGCTAGAGCCGCACGCTTGCATGACATCCAGCATCGTATTCCCAATCTCAAAGATCTTCTCAAAGATCCCCATCCCGTGGACTTCGATGCTGTGTGTTGGAAGGCTGGAGATGACATCAAGTAGCGAATGCGCAATCTTCAACGGATACCGAAACGTCATACTCTCATCCTCCGCATTACTACTCAGCAGCCCCTGCCGCATACTACTCTGCCACACAATCAACCTCAACCACTGCTGCGTGACCAAAATATCAGCTTTCTGAATACTCGTCAACGAGATAGACGCGGAGTGCGGGCGAGAAAGCTGTTGTTGTAAAGAGGTGTAGGTTGCGGTTGAGGCTGGGGCGGACGCGGATTCGTTCCAGGAGTCGACGAAGGAGGAGTCCAGGAGGTGGTAGCTGTTTACGAGGTGCATGAAGCCGCTGTGGATGGCGGGGGATTCGTAACTGTGGAGAGTGCTGGGGAAGGAGGGTGTTTTTTGGAGGGTGAGGGGTTTGTGGCGGAGGATGGCGAAGGATCTTTGAGAGTGAGTGTCAGCAATCTGTTCACACTTGAAGAAAGGAGGGAATGGATACCTTTCCGTCACATAAAGAATCCAAAACGTCCTCCGTCGACACAACGCCTCCGTAGCAGACAACCCCACATAACTATTCTCATCATGAAACCCCAAATCCTGACCCATCGTCAACGCCTCCCTGAGATAGTACCAACTCTTCCTATTTTGATTCAACTCAAAGAAAGCCGTCGAAACAAAATACGAGCTAATCACAGCAGACAACGTCTTATCCTCCACAAAATCATAACTCTGTCTCACAGAGATACATTCATCTAGGAAGAACCGCCCGGCTGCTTCCCATGACGGCGGGCCCGGTGCTAAGATGCTTTTCCCGGACATGTGCGTCGAGGTTAATGCGCAGAGGGAGTAGAGGAGGTTCTTCTCGTACATTTCTAGAGGGCGGGTTATCGATTCTCGGAGCGTGGGCATGTGCACGAGAGGCATGATTGGGTAGATGTGTTCCATGAAGAGGTCGATGCAAGTCGGGATTAGGTGGAGGTAGGAGGGGGATGTTGGGCGGAATTGGTCGGTTGTGAAGATGCTGTTTGGTTCTTCTGGGAGGGAGTGTGAGGTTTCGGATATTATGGGGTGCCATCGCTGTTGGTGGAGGGTTGGGGATATGGCGTCTGTGGAGTCGGATATCCATTGATCGATTCTGGAGATTTTGTCAGTGGGGAGGATTGTATGAATGGAGTTTGGGAGCATGATGAGATGAGGTGAAGGGTCACATGATTGATATCCAGCTCTCCTTTCAGACCAGCAAGATGTACTCACGATGGTGGACCAGAACTCTGACTATCTCCACCAGAACCATTCGAACCCGGAACCTTTACATTCGGCAACTCATCGCCATCCTGAGCTCTCAATTCGTTGATGACTCTCCCCGTTCCTCTCTTCGGTCCTCTTCTCTTAGGAACATGTTCTCTCTTACATGTCAACGAAGCATTTCCACATTGATTGCAGGGAAATTCCCCATCACATCTAATTCCTATTGATGGTCAGTGCTCAAGCTCAAGCTTCAATGCGGGGGTTAGAGAGAAGAGAGTCATGCTGCAGAATAAACAGCTATAAGGTAGCTCAACTGCACGAGGAATGTAAATGTCTGACTCTGACTTACGACGTCTTCGACAGTGGTCACACACCGTACGGCGGCCTGTTATTGGTTTGCTTCCTGGAGACATGTCCCCGATTTGACAGCGTTGTAGCCTCTAGCCTCTCAGCCGAGCATAACACTACACTGCACAGCACGACTCAACTCACAGCTCTCCCCCGTGCTACCGGGAAATCATGGAAAGCCTGCAACTCAGTATGAATGTTGATCCAAAGAGATAGAAAGAGCGCACGATTGAGCGAGAGATATGGCGAGAGGGGAAGTTCTGCTCATGAAGAGGTCAAGTGTCAGAAATGCAGTAAAGAGAGGGGTAGGTCCGGCCTTGCAGAAAGTGTCATGTTTGAGGCGTTCCACTCTGTCCAGTGAACTGAGAAGCTTGGGTGTTGAATGGGGGGGCGAGTGTTGAAATGCGGGGAGATGGGAGGGGCTAGAGGAGATGCGGTTTAGGGGCTTCTCGGCGGACATCACCAGACCTGCGCCTTTCCTGTTCGCTATCGACAACCACATGCAATCCTCGACACATCGCTTCGTTAAGGTTTATTGATCCGCCACCCCTATCTTTGAAGCGTATTATCGATGACCATCAAGATCTTTCCACCAGCTCCTATTTCCATCTCAGCATCGCGTTTGTTTGGTTTCACGGCGTCTCAGCTTCTCGCACTGCATGGTTCTTCTGGGTCTTATTATCTGGCCTCTCTGCTCCTTCTGCATCGCTCTGTTTGGTAATCGTTTTTCGAGTCCCTTCAGTTGGTCGTTTCTCGTTTGCTAGCTTCAGGGGTCCGGCTTGGGGCCATCCGTCTGAGTTTCTTGCCGTTCACGTGGAATTTTGGGTTTTCGGTTTTGGGTTTTCAGGGTCCGCTTGGCTGCAGTTCTGCGCCTGTGAGCTGATAACAGTTTCGAGGTTTGGTCGTCTGCGATGCCACTTCTATACCTCCCACATCTTCTTTCTTTGTGAAGTTCATTTTGCGTCACTGAGGGTAGGGCGCTGGTAGTACTGCGCACCTCACTTGGATCTTTAGCTGTGCTATTTACCCTGGCTCTTGGTACCTCTGTCCCCAGCATGTAGACAACTTACGGCTTCTCACATCTTTACAAGTGCCGGTTAGGAATTATATGTATTTCAACTTCACAAAGAGAGTGGTCAAGCGACAGCAGCAAGATGAAGGGAAATGTTCCATTTTGAAGTCTATCGGAAGAGAAAACATGACCTTGCCAATTCGCCCCACTTTTTCCCTCCCGCCATTGACCCTACCTACTCCCGCTCAAGATCAGAAGAGTCAACGAAATTCAAGACGAGAATTGTGCCCCAATGCCAGCATATGCAACAGAGACCTGACGTAAGTAGTCCTCTTTGGGGCATGAGAAAGTGGACAGCGACTTGGTATTTGAAGGATCGTTGTGGACACCAGCATCTGCCAAGTGGTCGTGAAGGTCAGCCTCAGTGATGTATGTCGGGTATAGAGGATGACCTCGGTACTCAAGCGAGGGACATAGGCATCCAGCAACTACGTCGGGGTCCTGGTTGTCCGTTCCTGCTAGTGTAAATGGATGGTGAAGTCGTGGGCTTTGGCGAGGATATGAGTATGGCTCCACATGCTCATCCGGGCATGCATGTCCATCCAAGATGGATGCATACGTAGTTGTACCGCCTTGATAGCCTGAATCCATATGATATCTTTCATGCGAGTGTTTCTTCGTGGGTTTGAAGTTGGCAAGTCTCTTCTCGGCGTTGTGTTGATGGAGTGCTTGTTGGGTGAGGAGGGATGCATCGCAACCAGCATCGTCAACTTGAGCAGTGGAACCCACGGACTGCGAAGTCCATGTATCATTGAGACGTTGGTGTGCTCCGCGAATATCTTCCTTGCTGTCCTGGAGCCTTGTGTATGTGATCAATCCTGGTTGGGATGCATCGTGACTTGTGTCAGAGGGGGTGGTCGCATCATTCGCAAGCGAGGCAGTCTCATCACTGGAAGACAACAATTGTCAGACATTGCATCAACGAATCTCCATTCGGTAGCCTACCTGGCAGGGTTTGCACAATAAGACGGAATTGCTGAGTGTACAGAATGCATTTGCGAGGCAAGTAGTCGAACTGGTCCTTAGAAGTCGATGCGAGGAAATGCTTGGCGATCCGCAGATTGGTCTTGGGAGTAAACAAGTGGAAGCACTTTGCACGGAAAAGGGAGACGAAGGGGGCATTGACTGGAACTTATAAAGAAGATTGAACAGCATAATGCGAATCATCATAAGGCAACCCAAAAAGAAATGCAATGCCTACAATTATTCAACTTCATTGTTGGCTGACAGAACTCGTGTACAGCAAGTGACTTTTGGGTAGGATATGTGCAACTTTCTAGACGTGCAGATGCTGAAGGTGCAATTTGCATCTTTTGGCCCACGAACCGAAAAAGTTGGGATAATGTACCAACTTGCTAGAGTGACGGGGATAAAGTCAAGTCTCTGCCAAACGTGCAAATTGCACCTTTCTGTGCAGATTCTGTGCAGTTTACACAATTCGCCAAGCCTAGCCCACCCACGCACGCTACTGCACCTCCCACCGCCTCGAGCAACATTTCAAAGCCGTCCAGAACAGCCATCCCGTGTTGGCCGACTGACACCGTACGAATGATAAGCCACAGTCTGGCAGACATGCATTGAAACTGACAGGCCTCTTGCTGGGAAATCAGTAACAATTGGCCTTATCGAGACACAGTTGTATGAGGACGGCGCAGCCAGCCCTGCTGCTACCGCTGGGAGACACGATCATTTGCGCGGCGTCCGACCTCCCGACAACCCTTCTTGATCAATAACAGGCTCCAGATACCGCCACATCAGTCATGAATCCTCCTCACCTTTATCACCATCCATTTGGTCGATGCAGGACATGTTGATGCTGCATGTGCCAGGTCACACCTCCATCTCCACACGCCCAACTTAAAAGATCTTGAAGGCTTTGAGCCTTGGGGTCTCTGGTCTATTGCATTTCCACCCGACAGGGCTTTGAGCATCCACCAGGGGGAATTGTCGACAAAGTATTAGGCCCCCATCAGAGTCGATGTTCCTGGGGCTTCAACGTCGTGCGACCACTCAAAATCATCCTAAATACCCCACGAGCTTCAAGCAAGCAATGTCCCAGAGCCGCACCACCGCACCACCGCACCACGGCGATACCTCGAGGCAGCACAGAGAGAACGGCCACCGGCAGCATTACCTCCTACAAGCAGTATCAAATTTGAGGAGTCTTGGGAAAGGTGGCCATCAGAGACATTGGCCGTGGTTTCTACCTATCGAATCACATCGAAGTAACACGTGACAATTGATGCTCTCTCCGCCTCTCAGTTGCACCTACCTCGATCAGGGTTCCTTCTCTCACAACACAAAAGTTAAGAAGAATATAGACTCAAAATTCAATCATGACAAAGGATTGGGATCAATACAAGACCGAAATCGAAAAACTCTACATCACCAATGGCAAGTCCCTGGACGACGTTCGACGGATCTTGAAAGGAAAACATGGTTTTGATGCTTCGTAAGTCTCAACCTCTTTCCTGCGATTAATCATCTGACAATGTTAGCATACGAGGCTATCGAATGAAGCTTGAACACTGGGGAATAAAGAAGAACAAAATTCCACTTAGCAATGAAGCTCAAACTCGTCCACAACGCAAGGCAAGAGCTGGTACCCTTGCCGGTGCCTCATCAGGGGCTCACCCTCCCAATGAAGCCGTAGACCTGATTGAGGGTGACAGCTTCCCTAGGTGAGTGAAGTACAAGACTCATTCCCCAATCGGTGCAGCTTGCTTCTAACATCAAAATCATGCAGCTTGTCACAGCCTGACAACGCAACTTTGTGGCAAGGATTCAACTTCCCGGCTCTGGACAACACGAGCCTACCAACGCCTTCACTTCATGACCACTCCAATGCGCCCTATGTCTCACTGGACAGAGAGGTGGATTGGTCATCAGGACCTGATATTTTCAAGACAATAAATGAAGGAACGGGAACGCACCTCCTCCAACGACTTTCATCCGGGGCGCCTGTTGACATTCGAGACAATTTCAACGATTCACCTCTCCACGTAGCTATCAGAAAAGGAAACATTGGCATGGCAGACGCCCTTCTGAGATATGGCGCCGATGTGGACGCCTCTGGATACAGGGGGAGAACTCCTCTTCATCTGTCTGTTGGTTCCAAGAAAATGTTACAACTCTTGCTAAAATACCATCCGAAAATGTCGCTTCAGGATGACGAAGGAGATTCGGCTCTACATTACTTCATCCGCCTGTATTCCTGGTGGGAAAGTCCCGAGCACCCCATCGCAATCAGATCAGTCCTATTTGCTGGGTCGAACATTAACATCCAGAACAAAGCAGCCGACTCACCATTACATAGGATCATAGCAGGGGCTATGCCGGCATCGACGACCTATATGGAGATGGTTCTGGAGTTCCTCAATTGCAAGCCCGATGTCACTACCACGATGAGAAATGGTTGGGCCTTACTTGAGGTTTTTCTGCAGAATACCAACATATTACAGAATGACAAGTCGACGTATAGCATTCCAGAATGGAAGAAAGTTGGATTTCGGTGCTTAGAACAATTCCTGGTTGCCGGCGCCAATCCGAACTTCACAATTAATTCCCAGCCATTTCTTCATTGCTGTCTCGAAAGCAGCAGTATCGTTAGACAAATGACGGCTGCCAGGAGTTTTCTTCTGCATCTTGTCGAAAAGGCCGATCTTGATATTCCTGCGTCTAATGGAGATTGTCCCTTGCATTCGGCCCTCACCAGGAGCATTTCTCACTGGAGTAGTGATCAAGGGTTTCCATTCTGCCAAATCACGTCAGCGCTCGTTGCCCGCAAGATCGATGTGAACAGACCCAACAGAGCGGGTGTGACCCCATTGGAACTATGGCTCACGGGCTATCGACCACAAGCAACCCTCATGAAAGTCACCACACTTCTCGTAGAAGCAGGAGCATCCACCACGATAACAACTACAGCTGGCAAAAGTCTTTTTGATCTTTTTACTGGCCAGACTCGAGAATGCCGGATTTTCCTCACCAGGACCCTGCTGAAAGCAGCCATAAAAGCACAGCAGCCTGAGCAGAATACCGGGGTAGTCGCTGAATGGGTGGAAGTATGGCGCTCAGCATGGCAAGCGTCACTCTGGGGTATTGCAAAGACCAGTCTAACCAAGCTGGACGCATTGGACTTTCGGCCGAAGAGCAAAGACTTCATGGATTGCGCGTTCCAGATCATTGCAGAACGTCTCTTGGAGCGTCATAGACTTCAGCTGAACCTGTTTCTCAGGAAGAAATTGGACCGAGAAAGCGCAGCCGAGGATCGTGAGGAATACTGTGCCATTTTGAGGGACTGTCGGGAGCGCAAGGCGGATATTGATGTTTCGTTTTACCATTTGCTGCTTGATATTATGGATCTCTAGAGTGCTGGAACTCAAATTAGGTCTAACTAGGAACATTGTCAACAGTCTATCCCACTCTGACCTCTAACGCTGGCTTCCTGCGATATGTGACCAATATTCTGCCAATGTTCTGCCCGGGCATGCTCATCCTCAACGTGCGCAAACAATATCAGGTCCAGCAAAGGGAGAATTGATTATGGACATAGTGATTTCCAAGTGTCCTCCAGAACAAAGCATGCTTTTAATCCAGCTCCAGCACCTAAAAGTACCAAGATACAAGCTTACCAGGTACTTGGTTCGAAAACCAGGTGTGGACCACGATCCCGCCACCTCGCTTACAGCCGACGCTCACTGACGTCTTCGATTCGAGATCTGGAACCTGATAACCCATCAATTCTCTTTATCAGCAACAACCGAGGAAAGTCTCGACCCGCACCATGCAGAGAAGACAAAACACAGATGAGACGGCAAAAAGCGATTTCTAAGCGAAGGTCCAATCCCGATGGTGCATCAAATCTCGATCGAAGCTTGAGTTCCGAGCTAGACCCCACCTTCCGCCACCATCGACGAACCCTATGACGATATCGATATTCCCGTCTAGTGAGATCGAGTTTTCATTTTCCCATGCTTATTTCCATGCGCTTTATTGGCTGAGAATGAGTAGGAAGATGCTTCGGAAGAGCCTCGACTTGGGGATGACGAATCAGAGGGCGATATGATCTATTTTGAGTTTGAGCAAAAGAAGGCGTCGTCAACGGCCCAATCAATATTGAGATAGCACATTTGCTAGTCGCAAGATTCCTAGTTGACATTCATAACGTTCCTAGCACCCGTCCAAACTGCCGCCGTCAAGCTTGGAAGCTTGACCTTCGAAATGTGGTTCGCCGTGTGAATCGACGAATGAGAGACTAGCTATACTCATCATGAAGTCATGAAGTCATTCTGGGGCAAGGGTCTGATCAGAGTATATCAACGTTCACCTCTCGCTTTTCTTCTTTTCCTTGGTCTTTCTACCAAACACAATCATATCTACAATCAAGATGGGTTCAATTCATACTTCAGGCGATCAATATCGCAACTATCAAGACGACAGATCCGCCAAGGCTGAAGATACTATCTACACAGCATCAAATGGCGCTCCTGTTCCCCATCCATACGAGGCTCAACGAGCAGGAGAGAGTGGTCCTCTTCTCCTTCAAGACTTTCACTTGATTGATCTGCTCTCTCACTTCGACAGAGAGAGAATACCGGAGCGAGTCGTCCATGCCAAGGGCAGTGGTGCTCATGGAGTCTACCGAACAACCGATACTCTCGAGGATCTCTGCCTCGCAGACATGTTCCAAGCAGGCAAAGAGTGCCCTGTTACAGTTCGCTTTTCAACTGTTGGTGGCGAGTCTGGATCTCACGACTGTGCTCGCGATCCCAGAGGTTTCTCTGTCAAGTTCAGAACCGACGAAGGAAACTGGGATCTGGTAGCCAACAACACACCCGTCTTCTTCTTGCGCGATCCAGCCAAGTTCCCACACTTCATCCACACTCAGAAGCGCGATCCATCAACACATCTCACACATGCCGATGACTCGACCATGTTCTGGGACTACCTCTCCCAGAACCCCGAGTCCGTCCACCAAGTCATGATCCTCATGGGCGATCGTGGTATTCCCGACGGATACAGACACATGCACGGTTACCTCGGCCACACCGTCAAGCTCATCAACAAGAAAGGCGAATGGGTTTACTGCCAATTTCACATGCAATCCCAACAAGGCGTAAAATTCATCACCCAAGAAGACTCCGCCAACTACTCCCCCGACTATTCCCAAAAAGACCTCTACGAGTCCATCGAGAAGGGCGACTTCCCCAAATGGTCTCTCGAAGTCCAAACCATGACCCCCAAGCAAGCCGAAGAGCTCTGGGAAACCGACAAGATCAACGTCTTCGACCTCACCCACGTCTGGCCACACTCCAAATTCCCCCGCCGCAAAGTCGGCGAGTTCGAACTCAATGAAAACGCCACAAACTACTTCGCCGAAATCGAACAGGTCTGCTTCAACCCCGCACACATGGTCCCCGGTATCGAGCCATCCGCCGATCCAGTCCTCCAAAGCAGATTGTATTCATACCCCGATACGCACCGTCACCGCGTCGGCGTCAACTACCAACAATTGCCCGTCAACGCTCCACGCGTGAATTACCGCATGGGCAATTTCCAGCGTGATGGTGCCATGGCATTCCTCAATCAGGGCTCAAGACCAAATTACATCTCGTCCATCGCACCGATTAGCTTCAAGGAGCGCCAAGTCAACCTCGATAAGACGCACGCGCATTTCGCTAGTAATGCCGTCACTTTCTTGAGTGAGATCCGCGAGGAGGATTTCAAGGCTCCGAGGGCATTGTGGGAGAAGGTGTTTGATGCGAAGGCGAAGGAGCGCTTCATCTCGAATATTTCGGGACATATGGCGAATTGTAAGGAGGATGAGATTATTAAGAGGCAGATTGGTATTTTCAGGGAGGTGTCTGAAGATTTGGCGAGTCGATTGGAGAAGGCGACGGGCATTAAGGGATATCCTGGTATTGCGGATTTGAAGTTTAATGGCACGCATAATGGGATGGCGAAGAAGGAAGAGAATAGAATCGCGAATGGGATGGGCGCGAAGGGTGTGCAGTTGAGTAGGGGCGAAGCGAATGGTGCTCCGATTAAGGGCACTCATGCCTCGAAGGTAGTAAGTAATGGGGGAATGAATGGGTCGATTAATGGGGTGCATTAGATTATATTTTGGTTTAGAGAGGAGATGTACAGTATTATGACTTGAATGGAACTGCATTGAATAATGCACTGTTTATCCGTCTTCTAATATTCCCTCCATATAGTGATCCATCCTTCTTGTGCTGTTGCTTGAATTTGCCACTTCACATATTCGTTTCCTTTGGGATTTTCCATTTACCTGCGAGGGTGTCTGTCCCTTTCCCACTCGCCTTTTGTCTTTTTACAGCTCACCTTCATAGATCTTAAATAAAGTAATTCTGAATTACCAGCACACGGGAAGGAAGGGCTTGAAAGAGTAAGGGACAAGGGGATCTCGCTTCGCTAAATCACCACTCAACGTTCGTTCGTTCGGTCGGTCCCAAACAACAAAACGGGAACCACCCAGGCGTAAGATGGTAAAGGTCAGATCATTGACTCACGCCATCTTAATTCAACAGTCGTCGTTCAATCTCACATTTTTCATGAATCCGTCATCGATCTTCAAATTTTCATTCTTCAGGTTTGCAATTCGAGGTCACCTTTTGAGTCTGTCTCCTCGTATTTCAAAGACTCGACACCATTACCGTACTACAGCATACAGAACCTAGACTGGGATACATATGGAATCAGATATCTTTGGGTACCTCGAACTTATTTTTAAGATACCTATACATATTTAAAATGGTATAGAGACAACACCCGCTGCAGAATCGTGTAATCCTACTCAACGGCTACCCCGGCACGGGAAAATACACAATCGCAAAGGAACTCGCTTCTCTCCTCACTTCTTCTTCCTCAAAGAGCTCACCTTCATCCATCCTTTCCTCTACCGAGACTTCACCTACCAGTCCTTTATCCCATTCACCTACCCCACGACTTCAAGATCAAGTTCGAGTCCGTCTACTAGCCAACCACACCCTAATCGACCTCATCACACTAGCCCACCCAATTTGAAACGCCGCTCACTACCGAGCTCGACATGAGTTTCGGCAAGGGGTATTCGAGCGAATTGTTGATGAAACCTTCACACGAAAAGAAAGAGGGCGGGAAGGAGGAGGGGAAGGAGGAGAAGAAGAGGTGCTGATCTTCACGGCTTGTTTCGTGCATGGGTTTGAGCCTGGATTGGTGGATCTTCCTGGTTGTCAAGACGATGAGGAGAGACATAGATAGAGAGGAGAGGAGGAGCAGGGGAAGGGAGAAGAAGAGGGCAAGGAGGGAAGGGAGAAAGGAGAGGGAGAGGAGGAGTGGCCAGGTGATTGCGTGCAATTCTCGCAGTATATCGATCTTGCCAGACGGATTTATGAAGTGCTGTTCCTCGTCACTGCCGAATGCGATGAGAGTACCAACACCAAACGCTTGACGAGTTTGGAGAGGGTGAGGGGTGTGGAGGATTTCAAGAGAGAGAGGAAAAAGGAGGGTAAGGGAGGAGGTGAGAGGGAGAGGCACGGGGACATTGCTGGGTTTGAGAGTGGAGTTGTTTTGGAAGGTGAAGATGAGAGACGGGTACGGGGATGGGGAGGCGGACTTTGGATTGGAAAGGTTGAGAGTAAGGCCGAAAAGAAGGGCAAGCTGGTTGATCCCAATGTCCTGCGCAGTATTAGAGAGAAGTTCGACTTACTGGATCCAGATGTTGTGGGCAAGGAGTTGGCAAGGAGTTGGGGATCGAAGAGGGGAGGGTGAGGTTCTTCAGGATTGACACGTCGGAATTGAGTGCGGAGGTGGCGGGGAGGATTTGGACTCGGGTGATGGGTGAGGAGGGAAGGGTATAAGAGAATGCGAGAATCCGGAACCCTTGGAATGGGGAGAATGAAAAGGCGATGGTCAAGCGACTTCAAATGAGGACCATACTGGCTAGATGCAAGTTTATGGAAGCTCCAACAACGATGGAAAGGCGTGAGCGAAGGACAAGGAAAGAGAGTAGGGGATACAGGGGAGAAAGTATGTGAGATGGTGGTTCGACTTCATGCTTCGATTTGCCCAGGCGAAGAAAGCAGAACCTCGATAGTACTTCATTTGATGAGAGGGAAGGTCTGCGAAAGATGGAAGCATCCGAAAAGATAGGCAGGAGTTGCAATATGAGAAGGTTGAAGGGTATATCTCCTCGGATTTCTCAAACAGACAGAGGGGAGGCAAACTGTCCTGAGTCACTGGATAAATCGAGATGCGCTGAGGAAGAAACAATAAATACTGACTTTCATGAATAAATATGTGTAAGAAGGAAACTCCTGTGACCTTTTCCCTATCTTGAATCCAAGCCTTTGTCCCTAAGAAATACCCGCCAAAGAAACGCCCGTGTAAATCTCCAATCGCAAGCTCCCTAAACCCCAGTCCTCGTCGCCAAAATCCAGCTATCAACAAGTATAAACAAGAACCGAATCCAATCCAATCCAAACCTGCCACGCCCAGGCTACCGTGAGCCTCTATTCACCCTTGGAATACCGCACAATCCTGCCATAATCCTCCCTAATCAGCAATCATTTGCAGAGAATGAGATCACCTCCCAAACCCCGACTCCCGACTCTGGCTCTAACTTCCCACATCAGACAGCCAAATAAAACGGAATAGTCCCCGGATCCAAACTCCTATACACAAAGGGCATCCCCTGACTCAATCCCTCTTCATCAAACCCCCTCTCCCTCACCCCCGCACTAATCCCCTCCATATTCCCCTTAAACAACGCCGCAGCCTGCACAACCTTCTCTCCTCTCCCACCACTCCCGAAGTTCTCTAGAAACCCCTCATCAGAGAATTGATGCACAAGCGTTTTATTCTGCGCTTCGTAGTGCGGACGATTGAATACGGCGAGGAGGTAGATCTGGAAGAGAGATTCTGAGACGGGAGGGAGGAGTGAGAGGAGGGTGGAAGAGGAGACGTTTTTCGATGTGGGGAGAGGGGAGTAGAGAGCTGTGGGGTGGAAGGGGAGGGTTCCGGAGCTGTAGACTGGATCGCCAGTGTTGAGGGCGTGGTGCTGCACTCCGCAGAGGTAGGCCATATGCGTCAATACCTCAATCAAAGTCTTCCGATCGCAGAGCGTAGGCTTGCCGTCCTTAGGCGCGCAGGGGAAATCGATTGCGGAGGCGAGAGTGCTGGCTTCGATGAACCAGGCGGCGAGTTCGGGATCGGTGGTCATGAGGGTTTCGCTGGGGTAGTAGGTGTTTACGAAGGTTGAGATGCTGGGTATTCTCGTCAGCTGAGTATTCCTTTACTTGTTCTTTCCACCTCGTACAATGGCACAACCTGTCCGATCGAGCTCTCAGAGAATGATAGGGCAAAATGGGAGAATGGACGCACAATTCAAAAATCACATCCCTAACACCCTTCGCATCTTCATAAAATGGGAAATGCTTCAACTCCGGTCCAAAAGTCGAATTGATCAGTCCTCTAGTCTTGAGATCCGTAGAGAGGTAGTTGGCTTGGAATGCGCCGACGGTAGGGTAGAAATCAGCGACGAATTGACCAGCTCCGACGTGATTTACATAGAAGGCTCGGTCGAGGTAGCCGCCGTCGTTGAAGAGGACTGCGTTGCCTACTCTGTTCTCTGTCAGTCAATCAAGCTTTGAGATGGGGAAGGAGGAGTAGCAACGTACGGTCGTACAGCGTAGGCTTGATACATCACTGAAAGAGCTCGGTCAGCAGGATTTTCGAAGGTGATCTCGAGGGAAACGTACGTCTTTCCAACAGTATCATGACCGGATGCTCATCACTCAACGTCCTCACCGCAGCTTGATGCACAATCTCTGCTACATCATGTGAAGCAACCAGATGGTACATCTGTCCATGAAACAAGTCGTTCTCATTAAACAGGATCTTGGCTAGTAACCAGTCATTCGGTTCGTCCAGTGGGGTGTAAATCAAATCAGATCCAACATTCGTCTTGATTGCCAGCGGGAGGAAGTCGCCGGATACTGGATGGATGAAGAATAGCGCTGTGGTCGCCGCGCCGTATTTACCGGCTCCCTTGGTGTAGCTGAGTTGGTAGCTGTGGTCAGCAACGAAAAGTCTTCCGGAGGTAAGCAGTTCGGGGACTGAAAGGGTGCTGATTGCTGTGGAGGTGTTGAGATCGAGGGTGAACGGAAGCGGGTCGTTGGGTTGGAGACGTCGGAGAGGGTAGCAGTTCAGAGAGAGGCGTTCCATGGAGAAGAGAAGATCTTGGGTGTAGTTCTGCAAGATGCCTTTTCCAATTCCTCCTGGCACAGAATTTAGCCATTGGCCATCGTAAAGGACGTGTGCGTAGTCGTCTAGACTGTTGAGGCCACCGTTCTGCAGTTGTTAGATGGTGCTGACCGAGATATGGGACGACTCACGGCAATGACTGCTGCTTGCACAGCTGCTAAATCTGCTTGTGCTTTTGGGCCGATATATGCAGATTCAGCTGAGAAAAGTGCCATATCTGCTTGCATCCTCGCTGTGCCCAGGGCGCCGGTAGGGAAGAATGACGCATTCCCTAGAATTGACGGACCGTAAAGCCATCCTTCACGTTTGATGCTGATGGCTTCTATTCGAGCTGTGATGTTTGCAAATTGTGGAAGAGATGCTGCTAACAGCGTCGTATTGTCACGTCTGATCACAGCTGCATTTGCCGTGATGGCCAACAACAAAGGAGTAAGTAAGAAAAGCATGATGGGACAGTACGGGAAGACTTTGAAAGAGTGAAAAGTCGGCCCCCAAATCAAAAGATTTCAGGTTCCACAGCATGTATTTGTACCTCTCAAACATTGGTATCTCCCCCACGTCGTCAGCCCCTCCCAATATTTGCCTGCATTCGTACATCCAAACATGGATTGCCACTCAACTTAAATTCAGGGGAAAACATGGGTAAGCGAACCGTCTATCCTGTTACCCGAGCTCCAACCGAAGTAAGGGGTGCTTCTGGAAGGGTTGCGTCCACACCGTGCCGCACGAGCCCTGTTGAATACTGGGGTATAAGTATGCATAATAAGCCCGTTATCGCCATTTTCAGCCTCATCCTTGCGATTCGGCTCCCCAATCCGGAGTGGCGGAAATTGTTGCATGGGGCAAGAGGGGTGTCTATCGAATTTTATCTTGGGTTAAATCTCCACCACGTGTCGCGACACGCGGTTTCGCGATGCATTCCGGATAGGTGGTAATTTTGTCACGGCTTGATGAAGATATGGCTTGCGAGCTGACTGTCGGCTGTTCGTAAATGCATTTGGTTTACCATTCGGCTGGATATAGACATTAGAATCTTGAATGTTGCTGCATTTTTGCCATCAAATTGCTGGAGCTTCGAAGTTTTCCCGTCGCAATTTGACGAAAGCACTCTGCTTGTGTGGAAATGTAACCTCTCCTTCTTTCAGAAATCCCGACTCGTTGAGATGTGATATAAATCTGCAACTGTCAGCAAATATTATAGTGTTTGGCATGAGACATACCTTTCGTTATCAACCCGTGGCTCAAGAACGACCGCATTGGTCCTGTAATCTTGAATAAATGCCCAATGTGCAAGGGATGTGATCCAAGCATTCACCCGATGCTTCCCTCTAAATTCCTCTTCGCCAACCAACACATGTACGCCACGATCATAATCTTCGGCACGATTGCCTAGATGCTTTCCCAAGATATCTTCCTTGACCCAGTAAATCTCGAAATATCCGAATGGCTTTCCATCCCAGAGACCGATTGCTGGGAATGAATGATTGGACTTCAAGTTGCCTCTCAAAAAGGACTCCTGTGTCTCTTGTGGTCCTGAACATCCCCAGAACTTTGAAACTCTAGGAACATTCATCCACTTATTTAGCAGCTGAAGATCCGTCATCATGGTCGTATCGTTAGTCTCTGACGGCGGTGTCGTTAAATCTGCAACAGATGCGATTGAGAGATGGGTAGGAAGTGAAGAGATAGACGTGGCCGCCTGATGCTTTGGGACAGATAGTGCTGTTGTTGGCCCATTGTATGCAACCGGGCGTGGTGACAGAGAAGCGGATCGGAAAGCGAGATATTGACCGACACTCGGTATGTACCTGGTGTAGAAGATCTCGCCTTGGCGAGCTGGCTTTGGACGCATAGGATGGCGAATGCCATCCGTGATCGTGTACTGAAGTGGCGGAGGCGGAAAGTAGGTTGGCAGATGACTCCCAGAAGAAAAAGGTCCTGACGCTGACGGCGACCACAATCCAGAATTCGAATCTCCAACGTCTTTTTGACCTGGGGGTGAGTTTCTGTCGCCACCTCGAACGGGAGAACTTGGCCGGCTGTTGTAGGGAGAACCCATGAACGTGGACCCAGTCGTAGGTGTCAAAGTGAACAAGAACAATTTAGCAGACAACTGCCAAAACGTTCTCTGAGAAATGAACATCTCTGACCATCCTTCTGCAGTATTCTCTTCCGGGCTGATGCCAACACTTGAATCTTCCGATGTTATCAACCCCATCCTCTCCAACTTCTGTATCAAGTTCCGGCCTCGGAAAACCCCTTCTCTCTTGATGTTGATGCGCCATTCTCCTCTTGGCTTCCCTCCATCTGGAGTGTTCTTCGAAGCCTCGCTTATTATATAGGGAGATGGTGGTTGGAGGTGAAAGTACCAATATAGGGAAGCCCAGAGCATCATTGCGATTTGTCGAGTGGGACTTGTAGGGGTCTTGAAGTCATTGCTGGAAGGATTCGAGATTGACGATATGAAGAGATTGTCGTTTTGTAACGTAGGTTTCTTGAATGGATGAATATGCCGTTTCTTCTCCTTTGGCATACCAGAGAGCTCGACCTGTGCAGAATCCTCCTCATTATGGTCATCCGAGTAGTCTTCGGACTGGATGATAACAGTCCAACCTGCTGGAAAGACATTCGTGTGTATGTTGAGCTCATTGGACTTGAAGAAATAGCCGCCAAAAACAGGGGTTACGGTCAAATTCTGCCCATTGGGTAGATGAACGACACTTGGGCTGGGCGCCATTCTGAAGGGGTCGGCCAATTCTTGCGGTTCAGTAGCAATACGCAGATCCAATTGAACGATCAACGAGCCCTAGCTTTGTAGCCAAAGACTAGTTCCAGCAGTCTCGGGGCCCAACTGTGGCCTTTATACCCAAATATGACCTAGATCTTGTGTTCCTATACTGGCCCCGTAGCTTGCTTCTTCTTGCGCGGAAATCTTGCCGTCGAATGTTCTCCCGTCTGATTACCACCACTTGGATCTCGTTGGCCGCAGGCAGCTGATCTGAATATGATGCTCGGTATCTTGAAGGATCCTGCTGAAGTTGCTTTTTCGTGAGTGGAGTCACAGCTAGGTCTCGTCGAATGCCGTCTCCTGTGACGACCACTCCTCTTGCGCCGTTGGCTAAAGGTTGTCCGAAGCCGAATTGCTACAATTATCGTGTCCGATATAACTCAACCCTCTGGCCAGACCCTGACCTCCGCGATCAATGTGATTGGGACGGCGGCGCTCAACAATAAGGAATGCTTCGCCGGCAGTGGTGCCCGAGCTGGTTGGAGATATCCTTGTGCGCGTGGATAATCGAGTTCTGCCGGATGTTTGAATATCTGGAAGTGAAGCTGCGGCTCGGAGGTCACTCGACTGGTGTAGCTTGAATTGTATGGACGAATGGAGGGGTCGTAGAGGTCTTGGTGGGGGGTTGGAATGGGATGACGCCGTCTTCTCTTGGCAATAGATTTGTATGCCCGAAAGAGTATGTATTGAAGATGATACTATGATAGTGATTATGAATTTGGTGTAGAGGAATCTGAAAAGATAAGGAAAAGAAAGAAGAGTGTGCGAGGAGCAGATATCGAGGGTTGAATGGTGTTGGGGTGGGGTCATTTGTTGACGCTGTCGATGTCGGACGACAGCCCAGCCAGCACAGAACTGGCGTCACTCCACCCCTCACTCACTCCACTCCACTCCACTCCACTCCGCTCCGCGCCGCTCTTCAGCCAATGATTAAGCTGGACCATCTCGCCTGATAAAGTTGCTACGGGAGGACTCCGGCAAGAACTGTAAATATTGTTTTCGCAAAATAAAAGTAGAATTGGATGGAGATGGAAGATTCAGAAAGTGGAAAAGAGAAGTGGTTAATCGAGATCTGGAAGCATTGGCTCTGATAGTACAAAATTTTGTGCTTTGCTGAATTGATGATATCTTCAAAGAAAGACGAAGACGAGTTCGACAAGATGTACAAGAAGAAATCAAAACAGACCACAACACTTCGCTGAAGCCAGACAGCTCCAGCCCAATGGAAAGATCTTCTCGGGACCGACCTGTCCATTGATGTACTGTACATCATTGTAGGTTGTGACCTTCCATCAATCTAATTATTGGTGGAAGAATAGCTAAAAACAGGTTTAGAAAATGATTTCTCTAGGTAGGAAGAGATGTGGTAGAGATGCGGACCCCCTCCTTTGATAAAGATGGTGTGAGCGTGTATCGTTGGTTGCACAGCATGATGTTACAGATCATCCATCTGTGGTTGACCCGAAGATTCATTTCCAATTATACTCCTTTGGCGGGTGAAGATCATGACGTTGAGTTCGGCAACAGCGACAAGGGGCCTGGCTGATGTCAAAAAGTCAAAATTCAAACTACCGAACACCACCTTTTCCAGCTCTAAGTTAACGTCAAGGCAGTACAACAACTATGCACCAGATCCTTTCGCTCGAACTCAACTATTGAGCATCACAGATTACTTTGCTCGATTCATTGCATGATAACAATTGCAAAAGTCATTACTACAGTGCTTTCGAAGACTTATCGCGTGGCCTTAATCATCCCGGTGGTTGAGGAAGCTCGAAGTTGTTGCATCATCGCCCTTGCTGTAACGTGCTGATGGTCACTCAATGGGATGATATGGAACGGATGGCAGGACCCATCTCACCTGGATCATCGTGGCTCCCATACCATCATTTCCCCCTTCATCCACCTTTTCATCCTTCTTCATCATTTCATCCTCCACCGATTCTGCAAGTTCTGCACGATCACCGCCAATCCCTCCGACACTCTCGAGATACAATTGGTCCCAAGCCTTTCGTTTTCCAGGCCGCCCCAGTCATACCTCGGAACCAAATGCCGATATATCTGCAGCATGCATGCAGCCAGTCGTCCCATCACAGTACAGTACAGGACTGAGGAGGAAGAACCGGAGCTTTAATTCCCATTACTGAAGTCTATCATTACACCTTGATTGGAGCTTCAAAGGAGTGTGGACGGGGTAATGTTGAGTACCCCGCTGACTGCAACCTTCCACAGTCGAATAGGAACCCAAGCTAAGTTCAATCTAGCGCGTCCATCCCCAAATCCTGCTACTCACTCAGGTATGTGGGAGTCATGAGGAAGCATTCTTCCTCACGAAGAACAGAGCATCAGCCCATTCTGTCTACCGTGCCCCTCCGACTTCTGCTAAAAGTCTTGGTGTTGGGCCTGACTGCGACGAAAATGGCTTCTCGATGCCCCACTCGATTCGATGCCCATGAGGACCCGGGGACATGCCAATCGAAATTCTATACCGGGTCTCAGAAATTCCCATCCCTAGACTCGGCGATATTCCCTTTCCCGTGCCAAATCGAGTACAAGTACCCCAAAGCTCATGCAAGTGCGCCCGCATTTTTCAGCCTCGTCGTCCTCGCTATGCTCGCCCAATCCAAACCAAGCTAAAACCATAATATGTACTCTTTGACAACCCTGCACATGCATACATGCATGTCAGGTAGGTATTTGGCACTCCACGATTTCGATGCCCACGCATTTCATCCACGGAATCGGCTCGCCTCCGACAAGCCTCGATGGCCTGCCTGACTCTCAAATCCTCACCTGCATGAAGAGGAATCCGACCATTCTGTTTTAGGCCGATCTCCTTCCAGAAATGGACATACCACTGCAAGAGAAAGGACGCTGCTCTGCCTTGAATCCTTTTGCTGTCAAAGTGCCAGCGTTCTCCAGTTTTCCAAGTGGTGATGCCTTTGGCTACACACAAGTCAGAGCTAGTCCGTCTTGTTGAGCAGGAACCCCACATCGACGGGCCGTTCGGAGACATTACAAAAAAATGATGGTCTCAAAAGATATTGATTCTGAAATCCCAGAAAATTGCTGCACCCGCTCTTCATGCAGGGTCTTTTGGTGTGACGAGTCACGAGTAGTGCAACCGTACACAACCATCTGAACTCACGGCCTGGAAGATCCTGACAGGTCACTGTGCACTATGGAAGCTTCGTCTGGCGTCGGTGTTGATTCGTATATCCGAGCCTTTGTTCTGCGGCATGCGGAATGTATTGGACAGTACCAATCACAGGATTGTTAGGGAATTCAGCTGGGAATATGCCGAAGCTGGCCATCTAATGATTAGCTGGCAGCTTGTTACACCCTATCGCTCAATACTTGTTTTGAATCTCCTTTCTCCTCTCGTCGAGAATTCCTCTTGCCCAGTCATATGCGGCTCGGGTGCTGATATCCCTGCGAAGCCATCGGCATCTCTTGAAGATGCGGCCAAGTATGTGGACAGCTGCAATATCCTCACATCAATCTTATCACGCCACCACGCTCGACTGCCACTTGCATCATGCTTAGGGCAGCGCTGAAGAAAGCCTTGGAAGGAAGTTGCTTCTTAAGTCCTTAATTGAGCTTGTATCTAGTGCGCCTCGAACCTAGGTCTGCTCGAAACGATCCAGATGCAGGATAGCAGGTGGCAACAGGCATAATAACATCTTAACCTTTTATTCTCCCGCTGAGGATAACTTGCTCTGGGAAACCATCGCCTGATTTTCAAATTTCCATGGGAAAAATGGCCGCTCTAGCCCCAATTGCGATGAGCCAGACCAAAGAGGATCTTCTCAAACACTTGAATCTCCCGCGCGAAACTTATGCTTTGATGGCGGTATGTACTTCCCCGCTGTTCACCATCCCACCCTGGGAATTGACCCCACACCTGAAATTTATTCATGCGAAGTACTTACATTACTTTACACTATCACAGAAAGAGACCGATGTCATCTACAACTGGCTGATCTCAGACAAGGCTCATCTCAAGGAGAACAGCAAGAGAAAAGCTCCATATGATTGGTCTGACATTCAGGAGAGAGCGAAGGACGACGCGATGGCGATGATAGCCCAGCGAGGTGACCAATACACCGCTTACTACTGGGATCTTGGAACCTCCAGGGGCAATAGTCCTAATTGGGTTGCTAAGTGGTTTCTTTACCATAAGTTCCGTTACCGTGATGGCAGAAATAGAAATCAAAAAGGGGAGAAGAGCCACGACAAACACGGGAGTAGTTCCAAGCACAAACATGCATCAAGAGAACACCATGTCGAATACATCAATGATTACCAACAGACAGCAGACGCGGGTGCGTATTCAAGGTTTCACACGTCGTCAAAGTACCCCCACTTGATGGTTGCATACGGACTTGGGCATCTCGTTCTCAGATCTTCCCGATTTGGCCCAGCCACTCAAAAACGGACGCATGAGGAAGTGAGAAATTGATCTGACTGCGCTCAGGCTCCAGTAGCCAAGAATACCCTCCCCCTGGTTCGTGCATGGCTACTAGATATACCCTCCCGCATCGGTATAGCAGCGTGCTGATACATCCCTCCAGGAGCCTCCTACCAGGCTGTCGAATACAAGTACGACTCCATAGACTCGCATGAGGACAACGCCAACCAGTCGGGGACCTTTTACGATCCAGTCAGAGACCTTTGACAGTGTCAAGCGGTGTAGCGGTACCGAGAATGATGAGCAGTGAAGTACAGGAAACAAATGGAGGAAGAGAAATGGAGTCTCAATTTGCTCTTTCACAACAAGCAACGGAAGCCTTGTCTTCGGTCAGTCGGAAAGAGTTCCGAAATGGAAGGATTTTCATTGTTTACTTCGTATGTTTGAAGACGGAGAAAACGAAACGTCGAACGGTCGAAGTGGGGTTTGTCCAGTCGAATTGAGTTTGGTCGAGAAGCAAACGCATTCATGTCTACATCTCGGCTACTTGCTTCTTTAGCGTGATCTTCAGCGCCGCTGCTATCGAACAGCCTCGCAAATTGCTAGTGGTTGTCTTTGGCTTTTGGAGTGGTGTGGGTCGTGAATGAACTGGTGGGTATGGATTGATGAGAATGATGGGACCACCGCCAGGAGAGGATGAAGCATCGAAGATCAAGGGTCTTTTTTAGTGCACCTCGCCGCATGCGACGTCAAGGGACGTCGCTCTGTCTCGTCTGTCTTCTACTTCTCATTGGCGATGTGCTGTTAGTCCAGGGGGAGGTAAAGTGGGAACGAGCAGTCACAGTCTCGGCTTGCCTAAGATGCTCGTTCATCCATTCATCTGCTCGGCTCCATCAGCCATATGGCGACGGAACACTCTGATCCTGGGGCCAAGCTTTCCGTTTTGCGAGCTATTCATGCCGCCGTCCATTTCCATCATCTTTATAGGTTTCTTTCTCCGCGGATGCAGGTTTCTGATTGATCAGGCCCTCCATCGGAGGCGGACCGTCTGCTCCCAGCTTTGGTCTCGGCCGAGGTACTTTAGTCTTCCATGCGCTTTATGCGGCTGAGTAAAGCAGACGTCGTTGTTTGCCATGCCACGTCGTCATGTCGATGTCGTGCAACTGTCCCAAGAGTTTAAGCGCGCCTTTTCATACATCTGCGCAACTTGTGCAGCGACAGTGGTCGGATGTGAAATCCGGCCCAGTTGACGACGATGATTGCGCGGGTAATCCATAAGCCTGCAAATATATAAAGGTATAGTGTCGATTGAATTCCAGTCGTTATCTGTCCTCATCTGCGTTTGCGCGAGCAGATGGATGCTGGTAAGATGATTTGGTGATTGTGCTGTCTTGCCAGAGAGATGCATGATGACACTAATTGTGCAGGTGATCGGCGATCTCTGTCGGAGGTGAAGGAATCATCTGCGCCTTGGCTGGAGTTTCAACGACACTTGATCTCACGTCAAGAACTCTTCACAAAAACACATACAGTCATTGACCAGCGCTTATACAAACGCATCGGGACCCCCGCCAGAAGTTGTGTGAATCAGGTCGAACTTCAAGCGCAAAACACCAGAAACAAAAAGAGGACGAAAAAACAACGACATTCAGATCTAGCAACCGATATCACCTTTCATTCAGAAGACACAGCCAAGGGCTCGGAACAGATTCGTATGATTTCCTGCCACGCCTAGCAGACTGGGTGGCAGCACCGAATCGATCAATCCAGTCATGCTCCGAACTATCCAGAGCGGAACGATAGATCTTTCGTCTACCAGATCATGCCGTGATGTCGAGACGAAAATCCAGTCTGCCATGAAGCCGACTCGTCAGATACAGAGAGAATGGAATTACTCGAGAGTGAAGCAACATCAAGCTTGGCATTATTCCCTTTTGTTGACAAACGAGAAAGTGTGTCTCTCAGATTGCCGAAAGGTGAACCCTCGCTTCCCGATCACCTTTCACTATCAGAGAGCATGCCCCCCAAAGTCGCGGCCGGACGACAATAAGGCAACGATCCCTCCTGGCACCCAGCAAATGCAAATGCATTCATGACAGTGAGTTAGGAGTTGGCTTGTTGGAGCAGCTTGTCATGCGGAAGGCAATGCCTAACTGGTCGTTAAACAGAACAGGCTTATGTCGCACAGTCTCGAGATCAGGATTCCCAGAGAGGCCAGGACACTGGAATGCAGTTAAAATGGGTTACACGAGTATTAATTTACTGGCCGTCATCGCCATGAACTCACCAGCTTCCAATTCACATCGTCACCACGGCGTTGCCATCAAAAAACATCACTCCTCCTCGTTTCATACTTGGCGTTCCTAAAAGTTCTCCCGTGACCAGCATGCAAAAGGAATTTCTATCGTATTCACAGATCCATGGAGCTCAGAAGGCCACAGAGTCACGGCGGGCCTGACTTCCAATTCGATCAAGGTTGAACAATGGAAAGTGCTCATCTGTTGCCAGCTCAATATTGAAATCGGTATTGACAGCAGCCGATGGAGCCGATACACTCAGACTGGAAACTCAAGTCAACGCAGGTCATCATCCGATGCCTTCATCGATACCGGAAGATGTCCATCTCACGATCGCCGGTTCCATGGCCACCCCTTGAAATGCCGACTACGATCGCATCCTCAATCTCAACACCGGCCATCCCCAACACCGTTCACGCTCCTCCCTCCCTCACAATCTGCAGCCACCTTAACCTAACATAAACCAACAACCCCAAATTCCATCGATCATCTCAGAACTCTCGATTCCAATCCATAATCATGACATTCGAAAGACCACATCGTCAGATTATATCAGACCATCGACGCATCCACTGCATGAGGGCCTCGCATCAACTCTGTCCGCGGAGGTTCATTCGAGGACCACTCGATAAATCGACCGCGGTCTAGACCTTTGAGCCCTCTTTCATAGAGCGGCGACGGTCAAGGGCCCTCTGCGATATGGCCTGATATTTGCCATGCGATCGATGTGGCTGCGCTAGGCCTGGGAGCGGGGGTGGGCTGGGAAATCCAAATATCGATAAAGTTTGTATGCACGGGCCAGGTGAGCCACTGCCCCGGGCGACGGTGTAGTGCGTGTGGGCGGGCAGGGGGAGGATGGGATGATAAGTGTACATACCGATTACCGAGACACAGACTCGGACGCAGAATCGGACCCTGTCTGTCTAATATCGGCTAGATGTGCTGGCGATGCATGACATATAGAGTGGAAAGTGTGAGTGGGAGAGGTAGAGGGAGCTTAAATGTAAGCGAGACAGGCTGAGTGAGTGCATACATCCTCGCTCGGTCGGTCGCCCAAGAGGCTGGACTCACCCATTTGATGCGGTGCTATGCCATATACCTGTTTAATTCTCACGAGGCGGGTCACTTCTCTCTTGGTATAGCTCGGAGCTACGAGAGGCAGCTAGCGGAGGAAGGGGAGAATACAAGTCTGGACGATGGCTAGCAAGCTAGCCGGCAAGGAAGTAGGCAGGCAGGCAGGCAATCAGGCAAGAAAGCAAGGTTACCGATCAAAAGGATAAGACGGTGAGACCGAGCTGATCTTAACTGAGCTCGATGTGTGGAGGGACGGGACGTTGAATGGAGGAACGTGAATCGAAATTGAAAACGATGATTCTGTTTGTCTGTCTGAATTGGTATATATGCTCCGTGCTCTAAAAGACCAATGTATGTGTATATGTACTGACGTATGTATGTAGGCACATCTGTAATGGGGTCGAAGGTGAAATGTGTCGCAGGCTATGCAATGCAATGCATGTCACGCTATGCTATGACAGAACAAGACAGGGTATGGTAAGACGGACAGCCAGAGGGTACGGAAATGGCTCATGGAAGAAAGCAGGCAGGAAAGGCAAGGAAGCGAAATATACAACAAGCGCCCGTCATCGGTTTAAGGAAACGGAACGAGAGGAAACAAGGGGCGGAGTGCGTGGTGAGAGGGCATGCCGCCCAATCAGAGGGTCGCGGCGACATGCAACATGCGATATGCGATGTGCGATATTCTTGATAGCGTTGGACCTCGTTGGACCCCGCTGGACCCTTCCGGGCAACGTTGGTTCGACAGGACCCTTCGACCCTGCGACCTCGTGTTCCACAGCATTTCCTTGACCGGTCTGATGGGCAACGAATCCAATGCGACAGTAGTTACATACGGTACTGTGCCGTATTATACGCAGTCTGGAATGTGGAATCCGGGATTTGGAATCCAAAGCCACAAATCCCCATGATCCCACATTGCCGAAACCAGCCAAGACGAGCCAAGATAAGACCGGAGTAATTCTCCGGATGAGAGATGGGAAAGTAGAACTCGTCTACTGGGTACTCGATCCTCGCAGCACCTGCCAATCGAGTATAGCCGAGGTCAGTTGCCCGTCTCGAGTCTGAATGGTGATGACTTTTAAATTTTGACCGGGAGGAGCTTTAAATGGCTGGAATAGGTGTATTTGTCCTGGGCGGCCCGAGATCGATATTTGATTTATTTGCTTATTTGCCTTTTGGAGGGGGGTTTCGCTTCGACTCGCTTCGGTACGGTTCAGTGAAAGTGCCGGTTCGGCTTGCGGTTTTTGAGTTCGAAAATATTTCCACCCAGTCCATGGGCAGCAGAACAGCTTGCATCGCACCAGGTCAATTCAGTCTTTCTCCTTCTTATCTTCCTGTTTGCTTTTCACCCTCTGTTTGCTCTTCTCCTTTATCCCGGCGTCTTCTCCTTCCTTGCAACCATCATTTCCCCCACTCGGCCAGCTCAGTCCAGCTTCGACCTGTTCAGTCCTTCTCCTTCTTCTCCTTCTTCTCACTCTTCTCCTTGCTCTTCTCCTTCTCCTTCTTCGTCTTCTTATCACTATCGCCCTCGTCATCATCCTTGTCCCCCTTCCCCTTACTCTTCCTCCTCTCCTCCTTCAACGCATCATGCACCTCCTCACTCCCTTCATCTGCTTTCTCATCCCACTCGACGTCGTACTCATCGGCAACGTTCTTAATCTCTTTGCGTAATGCGTTGGCTTCTTCGATCATGGACTCCCATTTCGCGAGGTCGAAGCCGCGGGCTGTGTAGAGGGTGTTTTGACGTCGGGAGACGGTCAGGTTGAGGGCTGCGCGGTAGGACACTTCGCGGTTGTGGTAGAGGAACCAGAGATAACCGAGGATGATGGTAGAGAGACCAGCAAGGTACTGTCACAAATGTTAGCAGCGACATGGAAGGATGCAAGGAGGTTGATAAGAAACGAGAACAAAACATACAGTAACCGGCTCCATAGTATCCCATCCATAATCCGTCCGAAACGTAAAATGATAAATCGCTCCCCACCACCCAACCAGAATCCCAAACCCACCCATAGCAAGCCTCTGCGCACTTCTATGCGCAAGCTTATCACACTCATTCTTGATACTTGCCATATTCGCCAGTTTCCTACTCGTCTTCCTCAACCGCACCCTCAAGTAATGCGTACGATCATTAAACGATGGAACACCGACTCGGATCTCTTTACTCGCTCCTTCAATCTCCACCGCAAATTCCTTGCCTCGTGCGGCGTCACGGATGAAATCGCCTATTTCAGTGGATGAAGACCACCGCACAAATTTCTGCTCGCTGGAATCGGACGACTCGCGACCTTGTCCAGAGTAGCTTTCTACGCCTCCTTCGCCCGGGCCACCGCGGAGTTGTGATTCGATTTTGGAGGTCCTGCTGAGTTCTTGTCCCGAGGATTGGTCTTTGGACTTATCCTGATCTTTATCCTTAGAAGAGGATATCTTCCCAACTTTCATAAGCTTGCCATCGATCATCTGCTCATCACTTCCCTCCTCCTTCGGCTGTTTCCTACTCTCCCTCCTAGCTTCCACCTCGCCATCCTCTTCATCCTCTAAATCCTCATCTTCCTCCTCGTCTCGACGATCAGCTTTTATCTCGCCTCTTGCGCTGTCTTCTGCGCGGAAATACACCTGTGCTACCTTCTCCTTGCCGTCTTTCCCCTTTATCATAGGTAGCTCGGATTGGATGAGACGTTCGAGGTAGGAGAGTGGTTGTTGGGGGTGCACGAGGAGGGCGAGCGGTTCGATGGATTTGCGGTCGCTGTTTTTGTCGTCGGTTGTGAGTGGGAGGATCAGTTTGAGGAGGCGGGAGGGGGTCGTTAGGAGCTTGCCTATAAATTCACATTCCAGTCAGCATTGCTCCTGTAGAAATTGGGAGATATCGTGGCTTTGGGGAGGTGGAGAGGAAGATTGGAAGAGACATACCCTTCGTCATTGCCCCAGCACTCCTATTCCTCTTCACGGGCGGCTGATCACTCCCCTCTCTGTGCCATGGTGTTCGGGCCTGTAACTCTTTCGCCTCGCCAATCGCGTCGTCAATCTGTCTGTGGAAGCCATCTTCTTGCTCGTCCAAACCCTTCTGGTTCAGAGCTTTGGCTTTGCTTGTCGCGTCTTCTTCCGACAGGCGAGAAAGCGATGTAGAAAATACTCGGAGGGAGAGAGGAGGAAGAGGAGTTTGTGGGAATGTAGGGCGCGGTTGCGGTCGTGTGAGAGGTCTGCTGCGGAAGTTTGTTGTGATGTGTGGTTGAGACAGGCGGTACTGGAGAGATCGCGATGCTGATGTGGATACTGCGGTTGGCGAGATTCGAGGCCGCATGTTGAATTTATTAGGTAAAGCAGGAAGAAGAAAGTTTGTTCTGTAGATGGGTTTAGTCCGTTATTCGAGGCATACTAGGAAATAGGAAATCATATTGGAGGTGTGGTTTTAGGTTGGGTAGTTGCAGGAGGTGAGCTGGAGCTCCAAGGAGCTCTGTTTGGGATCCATTGCCTTGCTTGAACAGCAGTGATGTCATCGCACGGCCTCGCGAACCAGCCACCAACGCACGTGTCGGATCATCAAATCGGGTATCTTGTTTACCATCTACAAATGTCTGGAGAATTTCTGCGACACTGAACGATACACATCCCAGGTTCACCTGTACAACCAAGGGCATCCGGATCAGTCGCGGGTTCATCAATCTACTTACATCCATTTGCATTGATGAAAATACCAAAAGCGTATGAGGTCATTCAATTGAGTCAAGGAAACATGCATATTCTTCAAGGTCACTATGCCCTGCTCATACCAAGCAGAACCCAGTAACCAGCAATCCTGTACAATAATACAATCCGGCATTCATCTAATGCACCTTCCCTTCCCATCCCATCAATATTACACTCTACTCTCCCTTAAGCTTATCCTGAGTTACGGAGAAAGCAGTCTCCAAAAGCTTAGCCTCCTCCTTGGTGTGGCTGGCCTTCAATCCGGTGGCCACACTGGCACTTGGGTCACGTCCAGCATACATAACGTGCTTGCGGTCATGAAAGTCGGTCTGGTTCAACAAAGTCTCGATTCTGGGTTGGGTGAAACTCCAAGCACCGGCGTTCAATGGCTCTTCTTGACACCAGACAATAGTCTTGGCGTTCTTGTAGCTGTCGAGGTTCTCCTTGAGTTGTTGCCATGGGAAGGGGTTCAGTTGTTCAATTCGAGTGATGGCGGTGTTCTTGAGGTTGTTGTCGGCACGGTATTTGTACAGAGCAGCGTAGACTTGACCAGAGCAGAGAATGACACGGTCGATTTCCTCTGGCTCAGCGATGGCCTTGCCATGTTCAGGGTCGGGAATGATCCACTTGAACTGGGAATCACCGGTGAACTCCTCGATTGGAGAACGGGCAAGAGGGTGTCGCAGGAGAGACTTGGAGAAGAAGATGATAAGGGCTATGACGTGTTAGCTTAGGGACACTGATTAGTGGTGGACACTTACGCTTGCGGAATTGTCTGTTCATTTGTCTTCTCAAGATGTGGAACAAGTTGGATGGTGTGGTCATGTATGCAATCTGCATGTTGCAGTCTTGATGTTGACGATCAAGCTTGTCTGGCGAAGGGAAGATACGAGGATCCTCGTTACAGAGTTGAAGATATCTCTCCATACGTCCGGAAGAGTGCTCGGGTCCTTGTCCATCGTAACCGTGGGGTAACGACATGACAAGACCAGATCTCTGCATCCACTTGACTTCACCGGATGCTACGAATTGATCAATGATACATTGAGCATTGTTGGCAAAATCACCGAATTGAGCTTCCCACATGACGAGGGCGTTTGGCGACGAGAGGGAGTATCCGTACTCGAATCCAAGACAACCAAATTCACTCAATGAAGAGTTAGAGATGACGAATTTGCCCTGGTCCTTGCTGATATGTTGAAGAGGAGTATAAGTCTTCTCAGTCTCTTGGTCGTGGAAGACAGCATGTCTCTGGGAGAAAGTACCACGCTCAACATCTTGACCGGAAACACGAACGTGGTGGCCTTCCTGGACAAGAGATCCGAAAGCGAGAGCCTCAGCAGTCGACCAATCGATGTTAGTGCCCTCGTTGACAGTCTTGACACGGTTGGCAAGAATACGCTTCAAGTTGCGATGGACATTGAAATCTTCTGGCGCCGTTCCAATTGTAGTTCCGATGTGTTCCAAAGTGCTGGTAGGTACACCAGTGGGGTTGTGGGGGAGAACTTCGGTAGCCAATTCCTTGGGCGACTTGAACCCGTTCCAGGCCGAAGTAGTCCACTCCTTGGAGGTTGGCTGGTAATCCTTGCTCTTAGCGAAGCTTTCTTCCAACATGCCCCAGACCCACTTTCTGTGCTCATCGATATCTTCCTTGGTGAAGCTTCCGTCTTTCAGGAGCTGGTCAATGTAGATATCGATTTGGGGCTCGTGAGATTGAATACGCTTGTACATCAGTGGCTGAGTGAAAGATGGCTGATCGGTTTCGTTGTGACCGTGTTTACGGTAGCAGACAAGATCGATGACAACATCCTTGCGGAACTCAGCGCGCCAATCAGCTGCCAATTGGCAAACGTAGTTGACAGCCTCAACATCATCGGCGTTGACGTGGAACACTGGGGCATCAATGGACTTGGCGATATCGGTACAGTAGGCAGTTGAACGAGCGAACCGAGGATCGGTAGTGAAACCAATCTGGTTGTTGACGACCAAGTGGACGGTACCACCAGTTGAGTAGGCGGGCAGAGAGTGGAAACCAAGACATTCGTAGACGACACCTTGGGCGGCGAAAGCAGCGTCACCGTGGAGGAGAACACCCATAGCAGTGTTGTGTGCCTTTTCATCATTGTTGTAGTGTTGAATGGCTCTGGTCTTACCAAGCACGACTGGGTCCTCGGCTTCCAAATGGGAAGGATTGGCGACAAGGGACAACTGAACACGCTTTCCAGAAGGAGTAGGTCTCTCAAAGTTCATTCCCAAATGGTATTTGACATCACCGGATCCCTCATCCTCAGCAGCAGCACTTCCGCCGAACTCGCTGAAGATGGATTCATTTGGCTTTCGGACGACGTTGGACAGGACGTTCAGACGACCACGATGAGGCATACCAATGACAATATCCTTGACACCATAATCCACACTTCGGTCGATCAGGGCCTTCATTCCTGGTACCAATGTTTCGCAGCCCTCCAAACCGAAACGCTTATCGTTGGGGTACTTTGTTGCCAAGAAGCTTTCGAAACTGGAACTCCAGATGAGACGGTCGAGGATTCGGCGCTTCTCGTCGACCGAGTATTTGAACGGTTGTGGCACTTCGATACGCTCTCGGAGCCAGTCGCACTGTTCTCTGTCTGGGATGTGGATATATTCGACACCGTAGGAACCACAGTAGATGCGCTCGCAGGCGTCAATGATCTCTCGCAGAGTCATCTTCTCACGGCCTTCCTTCTTGAATCGTGGCAAAATACCAGGGCCGAGAGTGTATTCGGTGTCGAGGTCCTTCTCGGTGAACTGGTAGTGTTCCAATCGTAGCTCCTTTGGGTTGCTGTATCCAAATTCCTGAGCCTCGCGGCGAATGCCCAAGGGGTCGATGTTGGCCTTGTGGTGACCACGAGCTTGATAGGCTCGCACAAGCAATTGTACTTTCAAGTGATTTGTGACATCTGAGCCCTGTCCAGCACTCATGCCCAACCCAGGGGAGAATGTGGCAACGCCTCCGGATGGTGTAGGGACGAGATTCGGTGGAGGCGTAAATGCCTGTGACATTGGCATGTCGCCGCTCTCCATATTCCTGAAATACACCTGCCATGATACATGGACGCTCTTTGGGTCCTCCTTCCACTGCATATACATCTCGTCGATATAATTTGCGGTATTTCCGGACAGGAAGCTGTCATTTGGGTCGGGGGCATTCGCGACGGCTGCAGCATAGCGCTTCTGGGTGATGGGAGTAAATCGTTTCGAGGCGGATTTCAATGTGCTGGAGGCTTTTGAGGACATTCGAAGAGGTGTTTGAGAGGTTGTACAGAGGGATCTGGCCGGATGGCTACCAGCTTTGAGGAGCTGGCAGCTCTTTTGCCGCAGGGAGCTTCGTAGCATCGTGGCTGTCGGCCAATGCAGACAATAGAGATTGAGGAGGAGGACAAGAAGATGTATCCAGTACAATCAACGCTGGCGGTGATTGTCTGAATTGACTCGGGGACAATGGAGGCAAAAAGGGAGAATGAGAGGCGGAGTAAGTCAAGTGCAGCAGATGTAGTTTTTCGATGGTAACAGGAATTCGCTCGGTCGCTACTTGACGGTTGGCCTTCCGAGTTCTGGCTACAGCGGACCAATCCGCTGACAGCTGCCGAAGGGAAAGGGGCCAATCAGGGAAAGGCAGGGGATGAGTTGACCAGAGTCACGTGGATGGCTGAGTAAGCACTTTTCAAGACAAGCCTCACCTCTAAAGTCATGGCTCGAGAGAAGGACATTTGCATGCTAGACAAAGAAATACAGCACGAAGTATACGTCCAAACCAGAGTTTGTCAAGTCGATCCCTTTCACCTGACACTTTAGGATCGAGATATTTCTTGCCTCAAGGTCCTTTCTTCACCACCCAAGAAAGAAATCAAGGGTCTCAAACTGTGAATCCATCACTAGGCTGCACTGCACCTCGATATCAACGTCCTGGGGACGCCTTAGCCTAGATGCAGCGACGACATTGTCGACCTTGAAATGGCGCCCATCACCGGAGCTGCGGCTTACAAAAAGAAAGATGGCACCCTCACTATTGCAAAAGATCAAAAGTCCATTGTATGGCTGCCTCATGCGGGTTCAGACAAGGGGCTCACCATCCCGGTGGCAAACATCACCAGTACGCTTTTCTGCAGAACTCAGCTTCAATTTACTGATGATTTACAGATCTTCAGCAAACTCCCGAGACTGCAGCAAAGGTGATGCTGAAGATTTTCGATAAATCACCTGATGCTGCTGAAGCTGTGACCCACACATTCCTCTTCAACTCACCTTCAAATCCTCGTGCAGAGGCCAATGCCATCAAGGAAATACTCACCACCTTGATTGCAGCTCTCAAGGCAGAAGATGCGAGCGTACCGAGGGCAAATGGAGGAGGCTCGGCGTCGGCAGCAATGGCTATGGCCCACACAGTGGTGTCCAAGCCGACTGGATCCGCTGGATGGTATGATGATGCGCAATTGAAGGTCGATTATCAGCTGCAAGAATCATTATTGAAAAAGGATCTAGCTCTGAACAGAACCTACATGGAATCAAGGCGGACGAAACCAGACACGATCACAGATTCTCAATTCAATAGACAGTTCTGGTCCACCCGATTGAACCTCCTCAGAGCTTTCGCCGTGGAGTCCAACCAGAAGAAGGGCTCTTACAACGTCCTTTCAGCTGTCAAGCCGCGTCAAGTTGATGGAGAGCTGAAGTTGAATATCAGTGCTGAGCAAGTCCAATTGATCTTCAGCCAGCATCCTCTGGTCAGACGGGTCTACGATGAGAATGTGCCCAAGCTCAAGGAAGCAGACTTTTGGTCCAGGTTCTTCGTCAGTCGACTTTTCAAGAAGCTCAAAGGAGAGAGGATTACAGAAGCAGATGCTACCGACCCCACATTCGACAGGTACCTGGACATTTCGACTGACGACGGGCTGGACAAGAGATTGCTCTCCACACATATCCCAAATATTATCGATTTGGAGGGAAATGAGGAGAATCAAGGTGGAAGCAAAAGCGGAAATCGAAAGGATGTCACTATGTGGCCTGACTCGAGAACGAAAGTACCAATCATCAGAACGTTGAACAGCCTCAGTGAGAAGATTATGTCCCAAGTTGCACCTTCGGATATTGATCCGTCGGCACCTATTGGTATGGATGAGGCAACCTACAATCAACTTGTGCTGCGAGATCTTCAAGGGGATCCAGAGGAGAATCGAATCATGCTCAACATCAAAGAGCAGAGTCGGTTCTTTTCCAGTGAGAAGTCGGAACTCTCAGCTGAGGCAGCCATGTATGCCAAGCAAGTGCCTGCAGATATTTTATTCGACCTGCAGATGGATGTCGACCCTGAAATGATGGATCACGACGCAACGGGAGGGTTGGATTTGCGTACTGCAATTGGAGTGGTAGAAGATAGTGACAGCGAGGATGAAGACAAGACAACGAGTCATGTGGGAAGCAAGGCCAGCATTTCGGATGCTCAAAGACATGTACTGGAAGGTATCGTCGCTCGTCGGGCTGCACTGGAAGGCTCTGCAGCTCAATCTCTGTCCGGATTATCGCAGCATATTTTCGATAGATTGGTCCTCACTCATACGACAACTACTGAGTTTCTCCATCACTTCTGGCTGGTGTTCCTCTCTGGCGATGCCGATAAGGCAAATGAACTAGCGCAGCTGGTCACCAGCCTGGAAAGAGCCATGGATCGAATCAATGCTGTGGCAGCTGATGCTGAGAAGGAAAGAGAAGATGCCATTCGGATTAAGAAGGAGCATATCAAGAACGTGTACGAAAAGACCAAGAAGAAGATACATTGGAAACCGGAGTCTGTGGGAGGTGGGCAAAAGGTCGTGATGGAGATGATGGACCCAACTATCAAAACCCTGCAAAAAGCAACAAAAGAATATCGAAGGGCACTGGCTGCAGAAGGAATGGATACCTCATAAGAAAAGTTTGGATGGAACGGATGGGTTCGTTGTCATAGCGAAGGCGTTATAGGAAGGAACGAGGGTATTGCTTGTAAATCAACCACCATCAATCAACAACACCGAAATCTAATCTTCCGCTTTTTCTTTCTCCCCACCCCCACCTCAAACATCCCCATACTCCCATATATTTGCGCATCTGCGCAGAGGCCCCTCGACATCCTTTTGTTATTGCCTCCAGCTTTGGATATCAATCATGATGGCTGTCACAACAAGCATACTCCCTGCAGGTCTAGGATCATCCACTTCGAGATCCCCATTACGACCGAAATCCATTACTCCTACACCTACCAACACTATACGTCGCAAGGGCTCGTTTATACGTCTGGCAGACTCGTCGGAAGAGTCGCCCAGTTCCCATGAATCCATATTTGAGGCCATTTGCTTCTCGGCCAGTGAAGCAAGCAGTCACCATGTACGTACATGCGGGGCGGGAGTTTCTTTCGGATCTTTGGTGCTACTCGGAATGCACCAGATACCACGAGACTCCTCCATGATTCTAGTGTCTCTGTCTGTTGGTTTTGGAAGTGACTGACGTGATCCTGCTGCAGGCCGAGATCGTTGATATTCCCTCACGCATCCCAAGGCCGATCAAGAAGAACGACGAGAATAGCCGAATAGTATCACCATCAAACTTCATGGATACAATTCAGTTCCGTTACGGTAATGGTACGGTCCTGGACACGATCACCGAGCAAAAGAGCTATACGACCATCAGGAGCAAGGCGAGGACGAAATCGGCGGATAACAGTCCAAGTATTCCCTTCCTGTGTCACCGGGACAGCTTTATCATTTCCAAGACTCCACGACGACAGATATCGTTCAGCCTTGATGATATCGAGGAGATCAAGAAGTCGTATCATGACGCTTGTGCGGTGATCGAGGTGGGTTCTCATTATACTTTCTGTGCCGTGGTGATCCGGACACTGAACCAAGCCAGATTCAGATCGCACCACTCTTGCGAGAAGGGCACTTTCACTTGCTGATGCTGATATGGCTACAGCAGGAATTATGCAAACCATTGCTTGCTCCAGAAGTATATGCCGAGCCAAGAGTGCCTGTCCAAGCTCCACCAGATAGACCCCCAACGCCCCCAGACATGCCTTCTTGGACCGAGGCACAAGTCCTTGCAATTCCCCATCGTCGTCAATCACAACAGCCTCAACCACCCCGCCAGAGCCGTGTCCGGAGATTCTTCAATCTATCCGGTGCTGTAGCATTTCCGCAAGGCCAAGTTCCAAGGGAGAGAAACAGGACCGCTTCAGAACCAGTTCCGGGCCGAACAGCGCCACGATTCCGACCACCAAAGAGCGTTTATGGAGCAATTGATCAACACCCGTTCACCAAAGTCTCGATTGCAAAGATCCAACCTGGTGCACCCTCTGCGATACCCAAGCCAAGGAAGCGTCTGCAGAAGGAACAGCGTGTCCGATTTACACCATCTGCGACCGCTCGTGATTCCGAAGCAAATATGCTTCAAGCTGCGATAGAGTCAACGACTGCTGCAGCGCCTCATCCCTTCGAACCATTTTCGGCCACTACTGCACTCCTACCACCAAAGAAGGTCTGCCCTCATCGAACTCCAAGTGGGTACGCGACGGCAACCCAGGAGAAGGTTAAGGCCATCACAGTACTTGAACCCGCAACAATCCGCTCTCCTCTACCGTACCACCGAGACGAAGATACCTCTTTTCCGTCTCCAACATCTGGAATAACTCGCCCAGACTTCCCCACTCCGCCCACCCAAGCCGAATTAGACTCGTTGTGCGTTCTTGAATCGCCACGAGAACGACCTGCTTCTGTCACTTCAACAACTTTTCTAATGTCTGGAGCACTCCGAGCACCGACACCGCCACTTCCCGTTCTTGAGACGGAGCTTCCAGAAGCGACGAATGCAAAGTGGTGCTGGAGATGTACGCTGCGATCAGCTGTGGGCAAGCTTGACGACTGGTGGATGAAGTGCGCTGGCTGTATCTGTTTCGTGTGTTGCGGCTTCGACATCGACGATGATGGTGATGTATCAGGTGGAAGAAGCCACTCGCCGAATATGCAACGAGGCTATGGTAGCGAAATGTCTGGACCTGGAATGATGGTGTTGAATCAGACGCCGGCTGTGATCCTGTGAGAGGAGAGCTTGGTGAAGAAGGAAGTGGTGGAATTAATGAGTAGACGAATGACAAGATATCATGAGTGATAAGTTGGAGCGAGGAGTTGGATTGACTTGCATCATTTTAGATTGGCGTCTGGCTGTATTGAATACAAAGTACTTTTTCGCCTACCTCCCCATTCCTATTGCGGCTGGTTTTCCCATGGTGGATGGTCGCAGTACTGAAAGACTGATTCTTGGAGGCGGACTTGAGGTCTTCGATCCACATACAAGAAGAAAACCGGGCAGACTGGTTCCAACGAGAAGAGAAGAACACGTAGATTCTACTTAAATAGAAGCGGATGTAGGATCTTTGTTACACTCTTAAACATATGGATGCTCATTATTAAAAATAAAAGCGATCATCAAGGTGGAACGCTGCAACCAAATCAGACTACACCTCTTCACCTGTTGCCTTTCTGAATGTATGGAAAGAATTTACCTTAGAATGACTTGAAACTTCGCAAGCGTTGGAAGTTGACGAATCTAAGGTACACTCCGTGATCATGATGTGTGGCATCATCATAAAAGCAGCCTTCCTTTTTGGGTGCCTTTTGAGAGATGGCGCATCTCTTTGGAGGTGCGGAAAGCCGGTGGACCCGATTTTATCTAGGCGTCCGTCACCTCCTTAGGAAGACGGAGAGGCTCGTAGACTGTTCTCTTCGGCCACCTCATTCTGTCACAACCAAATCTGCTGCCATAATCATCCACCGTGGGCTCGCCAGCGATACACCTCTTGGACTTCAAGGGGAACCAGGGCGTCATGGATCTGTGACTGGCGCTCTTGATGGCCTTGACGTTGTCCTCCCTCACCCACTCTAGGGTCTTCCGAATACTTGCGATATCCACATGCGCAGAGCGAAGAGCAGCATCATTCGGTAGCGAATACCTGAGCTGCATGTCGTGGGCTAAAGAAGTCTCACGCCCCATTTCAATCTTGAGTCCTGGAATACCCATCCATTCAAGGTCAACAAGCTCGATGGCGTGAGCCACCTTCTGCCACTCCATGTGGTGACCAACGAGCCTCGATTTCAGACCATTCTGATAGCAACCAGAAAAGCACTGACACGTGTACAAAGTAAACATCGCATGTCTCATGCAGCAATATCTCGAGATAATCTTTCAGCAAGAACCCTGTGCGGCGCCAGCGAGTCTCGTAGGAATCTTGCTTCTTGATCGAGAGCTGCGACCATGTTTTCTCGATCCGGAATCATTTGTCGCGCTCGGTTCCTGGGGACGGTCGTATAGCAACATCCTGCACTTGGTCCACGAGTCCGCTGCTCCATGACGAAGGACGAGACGAGCTCGACTTGGCATAGGCATTTGACAAGAGACCGCTGAAGAAGACGTCGTTGAAGATATCGAAGAACAGATTGAGATCTTCTAGTTGATTGTCGGGGTCCTCGCTCCAAGCACCTCGATGCCATGTACCTCGGTTGCGGAAACGCTGGATCGCCTTGTCTCGTCTTGATGATGGGCGTGTGTTTGCTCTATCGCTAGGAGGGGAGGTGTCATGGGAGTTGGAACGGTAGAGAAGTGTGAGGAATCTGATGATTGCATCTGATATTGATTCAACGCTGCAAGACAGAGGGTTTAGACCACCGATCTGAAACTCTTCTTCGGTGATGAGAGCCGGTCTGTGGAAATTGGAAGGGTCCATGATTGCTGCGGGAAAAGGATCGAGCGAAGGTTGAAGACCTATTTTCATGGTCCGGATGAGCTTATATACTCAGAAGCTTTTCCAACCCAGTCATGCAGTTTGCTGTGGTTCGTGAATCGATTTTCCTCAGTTCCGTCCTGACGCGGTTGAGGTTCCCAATCACCTTCCCAGATCCAGGCTCGACCCATCAGTCACCAGCAACAGCGTAGGCTCACAGCCATCAAAAGGTGAGAGTATGATTCCTAAATGGAATCAAAGCCATCACCACAGTAGGAACATAAGCCGTCTCCCTCGTAACCGCATTGCCCGTCAACAATCCCACATTCCCATTCCCCTGCTTCGAATTTGTCCTCCCAAAAACCAAATCATCCGCTGGACCCAACTCCATCCCACCCCTCACCAACCTCGCCAACTCCTCAGGCAAATAATACGATCCCGTCCTCGCCTTCCCAACCCTCCCATCCTTCCCAATCACCACGATCCAGGCAAACAGTTCCAGAGACCCCGCCGTCTTCTCAGGCGTGTCTTCAACACCGCCTTCGAGTCCGATCCAGTACTCGGCGTCGGGCTCGATTTCTCGTGCATTCTGAGCGCGGTTCAAAGCGCCTTGGAGGGTCTCTTTGCTGGTGAAGGGCTGCTCGGAGACGCCTGAGAGGACGCTGATGCCCTTGGCGGTGTAGGTGTTTGTGGGGAACATTGCTTGGAACCCTTTGAGAGCTGCGGAGATTTTGATGGGATTTTTGGACGCTACGATTATTTGCTCGGTGAACGAGCTGGTGGGAGGATGTGTTTCCATGATCGAGGTTGTAGATGTGTTAAAGATGAAGGCTTGCTGTTGAAGATAAAGGTTGACAGTGAAGTGCAGATTAGTCAGACTTTATTAATCCAAAAGCCAACTTCCTCCCAACGTCAGGACGACAGGCCTTCTCGCTGCTCAATATCTTGGTATTACCTTTGACCTGTAAGCTGAGAAATGGATACCATTTATGGCTTATCTCGATAATTGAACGAAAGTTTTTAAAAGCCTTCCAGATCTCTTCATATTCTACTCAAGCGCTCCACTCATCCTCTTCGCGAACACATTACCGATGGGCGTAATTAGGAACCTAAGATCCAATGCATTTGTCTCCCAATCAAACACGACAAAGACAGACCAGAGACGAAATTACATATATTTGAGTTACAAATCCCCTGCTGGCCAGCAGCCCATACCTCTACTTCTGATCTCATTCTCGGTTAAGAACCGCCTTCTAATTGGTTGCTTCACTGAGTAGCAGTTGCGCCTCCAGTTGACCCGACAGTGAGTGGGAACTCGACTGCAGTCATTGATGTAACACCTGCATTATCCAAGGCAGCTTGGGAAAGCTGGGTGATGCTAGGGAGGATGTTGGGGTTTCTATGTCAAAAGTTAGACGAAGCAAGACTCTCGAAGAAGGAAACGTACCTGGCTTGTTCAATGGCTGGAAGTGCTGAAGCCGCGGTCTCTGGAGTAGGATCGTTCTGGATTGTCATGAGACCATCAAGGACAGCTGGGGTATTCTTGACGATGAGAGCATTGGACTTGGCTCCAGCGCTTCCTGCAGCTGTGGCGAGAACATTGCGTCTTTGATCCTCATCCGATTCGGCTTGGAAGGCAGTCGTGGCAATTTGTCTGATCTTCTCAGGGTCGGTCTGGCAAGGTTAGTCAAGGAAGAAGCGATGGAAGCTGGAGCAACTTACCTCCGTTCCGAGAGTGTTCAAAGACGCGGAAACTGTCATGGCATCATTGGCAAAGGCACCTGCGGCGTACATAACCATCGCGGCATTGGAGTTGCCTGAGATGGTTGATGGAGTATCGGTGGAGGCGGTGCCGCTCGCAGCAGCAGCTGCTGCAGAGGACTTGGCAGCAGCGGCTGGGGAAGCTTTGGCAGCTGGAGCTGAAGATTTAGCAGCGGGAGTGCTGGATGTACCAGATGCACCCTTTGCTGGAGCCTTTGGTGCTGCGCTGGCTCGAGGGACCAACGGCGCGGCAAGCGAGGTGCCAACCAAGGAGAGGAGGACGACTGAGAGGAACTTCATTTTGCTGAGTAAGTTGAACTTGAAAGTATCGAGAAGAAAAAATTAGCAAATTAGACGGAAGGATTCGACCGGCGAATGAGATTAGAGAAGTAGATTGTTGGATTGAGCTGGAATGTTGTACTGAAGAATTGTAGCAAAGTTGGAATCTACACAGAAGTTATATGTTGGAGAAGGATAAGGTTTGGTACACTTTTCTCGCAAGATTGCACTCTCATTTGGATCACTTGGCAAATGTTGCTACAGACCTCAATCAAATGAATTGTGTAGACTCTGTTTGACAGGTCTATGTTTGTGCGCCGATCTTCGCAACCTGATGTTTCTAGGTTTGGACCTTAGCTTGACAGCCCCGACGTAGATTGACGCGAGAATTTTGAGTCGTCAAAAGATGCAGAGACAGTGAATTGAGGGTCTGGAGTAGAGCAGGGATACGAAAACGGTCTTTTGCGATGCGATAATTTCTGATGCGATTGGTCCAACTGGCCTCGCTTATGAAAGTGAATCGTCGTAAACACCTCAAACGAAGTCCGCACAGATGGGGTTAAGAATAGGCGTAAATCCGCTGAGTAATGATCGGCAGATCTTCGATTTTGTTCTAAAGCTTCTTTCCCTACGTCCTTGGCGATGTTTGAAACGCCGTTTGTGTTGTCCTTTGCCATCGTTGCGATGGAAACGCCAAGACTCGGATTGAACGTGCTTCCCGTTGCTTGTTGTGCTTGTTCCTGGGATGGTGCATGAGAATAGATTCCGATGGGCCGACATTTATCTTCCGTAATCGATGGACCCTGTCTAGGAACTGTCGGCTTGTGTGCTCGGGAAGCTTGATTCCCGGTTGTACTCAGCCTCTGGTGATGCACTCTGTCTTTCTGGTACTCTATCAACGTCGTCCGCCCTTCAACTTCTTGGTCTGGGTCATCTAATTCAGCATCATTGTCTACTTGTTGTTTTTTGCTACTTTCGTTGTTGTTTGGATCCCTCAAGCTGGTCTTGAAATTAATACCTTTTCACCAAATTCACCAGCCAATCGAGGCTTCTAATCGCCATGCCTTCCAGTTCTGTATTCGTTGTTGCTGCATTGAGCCTTGGATCCCTGGTGGCCGCTCTTCCAACTACCAGTCTACCAAGATCTCAACAAGCCGAGCTTTACAAGAGACAGAATACCACGGCACCGGCGTCGGGCTTGACGGATGTTGATATTCTTCAGTTGTACGTTCAGCCAAGCAATTTTCTCGGGCTATTCTAACGTAAACAGTGCTCTTACTCTCGAGAATTTAGAAGGCGCATTCTATGCTCAAGGGTTCAGCAAATTCCCCGATTCGGACTTCATGGCCTTGGGATTACAGGCAGCCGATGTCACGAACCTGAAGTCCATCGCGACCACGGAACAAACACACGTCACTACGTTAACGACAGCCATCGCAGGAGCTGGATTCAAGCCAGTGCAGCCATGTACCTATAATTTCGGCTTCACGACAGCAGCTGCAATGGTAGCAACGGCGGGGAACTTGGAAAACATTGGAGTTTCTGCGTATGTTGCACTTCCACGACAGATCGGACCACATGCTAACCCCAGTACAGGTACCTTGGAGCAGCTCCCTTGGTTCAGATGCCTGCAATCCTGACCGTCGCCGCGGAAATTTTGACCGTTGAATCCAGACATCAGACCTTGATCAGAACACTCGCCAAGACCGCAGCCATCCCTTCAGCTTTCGACACACCACTCGGAGTCCGATCGGTCTTTTCACTCGCTGCTCCTCTGATTTCATCCTGTCCTGATGGATCCAACCTCAAGATCACCGCATTCCCAGCACTTGCGTTGATGCCAATGCCCGCCATGGCCAATTCGACTTCGATGCCTGTTGGAACAAGACTCATGGTCCAAGGAACTCCAGCTGGAGCCACGAATTGTGCATTTTCAAATGGAGGAGCCCCAGGAGGGACGATCTACGTCGCATTCGAGAATGGTGGATGTGCTGTTCCTCAAGGAGTCTCTGGCATCACATACATGCACTTGACGTCATCCGTTCCTCAGGGCAACGTCTTGACTGACAACATTGTTGTTGCTGGAGTTCAAGTTCTCAATGTTTCGTAGAAGGGAAAGATCGCTGGAAGATTAAGGAGACATATCACACAGACGGGGTTAAAATCACCAGACAAGACACCAATCGTAATAGCAAATGTATATTTCCACTCGTTTATAGATTGCACATAAGAGAATATTATCGAGATAACCAACTTCATCAAAATGTCACCTTTGACAGCGCAGTCGCCATTGTCTGGTTCGTAGAGAAGAGCACGTTTCCAGTCTCGCATGCGTTGCCCGAAATGGTTAACCACGTTTCGTGACTTCGTCCGAACCTTTTGATAAGCTCATCGAACAGGGATGTTTTCTGCAGGTACTCGCGGAATATTTCGTTTGACGTTTCAAACAATTTTCCTTGCTACCAGTTCGGCACGGGCGTCGAAAAGGAACCATGTCAAGGTGGCGTTTGTTTCAGTACTTGTCGTTGTTGACACACCGGATACGGGAACTCAATACTCGACTTCATGTCAAACTGGGCGAATCATGTTTGCTGGCTACTGACTGGGTATCACGGATGTCTCTTCCGTGGTGGGAATTGGCGCAGTCCTGGGGAGCTCTTACATTTCTTCTCATCCTGTACCTAGCATTTCCACTCTCAATCATACTTTTTCACCTTCGAACAGAAAATACTCGCTAAACCACGCCGACAAGATGAGGGCCTCAAATGTTGCGATTCTATTGGAACTATTCGCCGTAGCAAAGGTGAGTCCAAAGAACTTCTCAATTGATGGTTTGCTAATGTTTTCAGGCACAAACTGCAATCATCAGCGAATCACCACTGATGACGGCGGGAATAATTGCGCCTCCAGCAGCGCCAGGAGGAGCAAATCCACCACCTCCACCAGGAGCAGCGATGCCAGCACCAATGATGCCTCTGGCGACAGGCCCCTCAGCAGCAGCTGGTGGCGATCCCATAATCGACCTCAAGCCTCTGATGACAGCTGGAATCATTGCTGGTTCAATGAAACTGAACGAAGCCATTGGGATCCCACAGCCAGATAATGCACCCGCACCTTCAATCAACTCGGCTTCACTCGCGATGGCTGGAATCGTCGGCGGTGCAGCGGCGGCACCTCAAGCTACTTCACTTCCAGCTCCAGGAGCTCCCACACTGCCACCAGGAATCAACTCGGCTACTTTGATGACAGCTGGTATTGTCGCAAGCGCTCAGCCAACAGGCGCTACGGCAGGAGTCCCCCAACCCGCAGCAGCCAACCCAAGTGCTATCGAGTCATCAACGTTGACACCGGCTGGGATTGTTCAGGGCAATACCACGACGAATCCGACCGGAGGTGTTGTAGGGGCACAGCCGGCTGCAGGAAATGCAACTACACCTGCCGCCAGTATGGGAATGATGAATGCGGGAAGTTCAAAGATTGCAGGTTGGGTTGCATGTATCGCGGCGGGTGTGTACATTTTGAATTAGACGTGCGACTTTCGTTTATTCCCTGTTGTTTGTTTACCGCACTTGAGGACTGTGTCTTAAGAGCATTAATTTGTATCCGATCCGATCTGGATTTCCCAGAATGTTTATAATAAGATTAGAGATATCCTTCCAATTTGTCCAACTTGTGATGCGATTTTCTGCAGGAAACGTAGGTGGTCAAACGTCGAACTTGAGATCTCGCAAGGGCAGAGGAGACGGCACCCTCCAGCACTCCCAATCAATTTTCTACATGAACTCAGCAATCACTGAGATCTCATGAGCGAACATATCGCGACACCCGATCCGTGATACGAATCCGGGAAACGGGTTGATCTGTGCATACCATCGTGAAGCATGCTCGTCGTCACTGTTCTCGCTTCGTGCTGATTAATGAACAATCAACCTCGCAAGATTGACTACCAGCAGACAATATCACTTCGACCCGGCTTCCTTATCTCCCGAAGTCAGTATACCATGGGGTCGCGGCACGGTACGTGATCTGCGAACGCGTGCTCCGGCCATGCCTTGTCTTCCAAGTTTCAGACCCGACTCTTGAGAGGGACCGCCAAGAACCACACGCAAAGCCCAGGCCAGCAGGTAACAAGGTCTTCCATGTCCCAGAAACCAAAAAGATCTCGAATTTTGCCCTCCATTCAAAGCTTAAATTGAAGCTTAAAACATAAGGTTGCGAGCATGTATATTTATCTTCTCCTGCAGGCCTGACAAGCTGTCTATTACTCGAAACAATTCAACCTTCATCCTCGCGAACCACCTCCATACGGATACGCTTCGCAAACATGAGCTCAATAATACTTCGGACGCTTAGTTATCCGTCTGAATCATGCGGCTTGATACCCATCTTTCAAGGAATCCAGGGCTTTCGAGACTTCTGGCCTGTCTATCTTTTCTACTTCAGCCGCTGGTCTCGGCCAATTTCAACTGTCAACCATACTTTCCCACTCATTCTTTTCCCTTCATCCCAATAGTATCATTTAGTACAGCCCCGGTGGCCTTTAATAATGCTTCACTTTAATTCTCATTTTCCTGTTCTGCTGGTCAGCTCGATTTTTCTGGGCTCAGTCACTTGTCAAGATCAAAATGTGGGGTGGAATCAAGTGGTGAACTTGAATGGAAATGTATGAATTTCCCAAAGCTCATTGATCGTGACTAATTTGTTCTAGATGGCGCTGACTAGAGTTATCTTGCCCGATAAATCTGTAGTCGAGACTTTCTCCCAAACCCAGCGCCAGCTTATCGTCAATCAAAATCCGTCACCGCTCACGGCAAACCATGTCATCGGCTCAACAGGACAACCTTTCGTTCAGCTTCAACAGAACTCGATGACCATCGCTACCAATGGCGCGATTGATCTCGTTGGTGCTCAGATTGAACTTCCAATGGATCCCACTATGCTTCAACAAGCTGGTAACATCACACCAGAGAACACATTCGTCGCGAAATTATCTCCCGACAAGCAGGCATGGATGGTCATGGAGGGAATCAAGAGTGTTAATACGTAAGATTTCCTTGGAATGGTCTAGACCTCTTCTCATTCGTGACAGCACCGATAACACAGTCCGTATCGTCAAGATGACAAATATTGATGGTGAATACATGGCAATTGGACGAATGACGACCGAGACAAGCAACGTGCTGAGTCCTTTCGGCCAAGACGTCAACGTTACTGGATCGGGTATTCAAGAGATTGAATTCAATGATGGGTTTCGCATGTCACTGAAGGCAACTCAGCAAATGACGGTCAATACGAATGTCGTCAACGGTGTTTCCACAACAATGACTGCTGCAGTTGGCGCTCCCATAAGTGAGTATCAATGATCCCAGGCGGTTCGAATATTTATTGATCAGTCTTCCAGATAACTATCGTTACCTAGTCACCAGCAATCTGGGTGGCGTCCAGCCAAACCTCAACCAGATGCAGGCTGTGGTCCAACTTCCTCGTAAGCCTCACCTTTCTGATCTCCCCAGCCTTCACTGACACAGACAGTCAACACCGACCGCGTTATGCAAATGGCCACCGCAATGGGCGTTGACGCGAACGGTGCAATCACCCTCGGCGTCGCGCAGAGGTCGATTCTCTTGAACCCAGGGGGAGCTACCAACCTACAACCAAACAAGGTCAAGAGACAAGACCAGAGCCCAACACAGAACAACCCTGTTGCGACTCAATTACTCCTCTCACCAACATTCACACCTATCGCTGCAAGAGCTGCCATCGACCAAGTCAATGCTCGCGTAGCTATCCCAGTCAACAACATCAACGGAGAATTCATCGTTACCATGGCAAAAGCAACCGGACAGACGGCACAAGGTGCTGGCCAACCTGCTCCAGCGGGCGAAACTGGGATTAACGGCACGACGACAGCTGGTGGAGCTGGAGCAGAGCCTGCTGGAAGCATTACGATGACCATGAACGAGCTGAGATCGATGATGGCAAGACAAGCAAATGGAGGAGTTTTCTTGGCCGAAGCGATGTTTACGGGAGCTACACCAGACCAGGCAGCAGCAGCTGCATCAGGACCGAAACTCACCACGAGAAGAAACAAGGTTCAAGGTCCTACCAAGGCACTTCCATTTGTTGGATGATAGGTGAAAGGATATCTCGATATTTGTCTGACGGGTAGATCAACGGCTTTGATGTGGGGACTGACGGAACTGGATTTGCGGAAGTACGACTTATACATCACTCAGACAAAATACCACGTATAGTTACCTTCATTCATAGAAAGCGTCTTGACCTGAATGTCAACCGGCGAGTTGAAGTCCCAATTGTTGGAATATCATGCATCCACGGACCTTGATCATGCTGACCTGAAGTAATTCATGGCACTTCGCACAGATAACCTGTTCTGAGATGCTTCTCGGTTCAAGTTAAATCCTTGAGGTATGTCAAACGCGTACAACTCATCTTTGGGGATTTTTGCGAGTGCCCAGTCTCATGTGATCTCGAAACATACGCTCGGTCCTCGAGTCGAGACCTTTAAGCGATAAAGAAACAACAGACAATACTGAAACATGCCATGCCCACATGACCCTTGAGCAACCAAACCATGTTTGGCAGTTGTTTACGTAGTCTGCTTCTACCTTGGGATGACCAGGGATGCATCGAACGGAATGGAATGGAGATAAAAATGTAAACCTCCGAGATCTCCGAGCTTTATCTGGGATCTACGGTCGATTGTGTGGTTTGTTGAAGGTTTATATGCTTTTGATGCAAGGCATTCATAGCGGAGTTGGTGATTAGAGTTCTGTGCTGAGGAAGCTCCGATTCCAGTAACCAGAATAATGCGAGTAGAATGACGACTCCAGCACGGGCTTGGCCTGGATCTCATGCTTTGGCAAACTGCCTTGAAGGAACTCGAGTTTCCAGATTTAGCTAAGATTTCGATTAGACGTGAAGGGCGACTTGTGTATCACAAAGATTACGTCGACATGTTTTGACGAGAGGGAGGATTGTCTGCTGGGCCAGATCACAGCAGCACTTCACATGTACTTCAGTCTTATGGCCTTTCCCACTAGCTGCATCTCTATATTCTTCAAAGGGTCCTTAATCGTTGGCAAGCAAAGAATAATAAGGACTTTCCTAGTTCCCGAATGGTATCCCGAGCCTGTGCGGAATTCATTATCCCGCCATGCTGAAGTCAACTCTTGTACAGTGAGTGGTAAGCGAAAGAAGCCCTGTAACTTAGCGAGCATCTCCTATCTTGAAGCGCTGACTACCCTGGCGCCCCAGATCTCGCTTGAATATTTTCTCAGTGACCCCGCACCACCTCCCCCACCTTTGACCTTCAAGCTTTTCCACACCACCACCACTCCAACCACAGAATGGCCTCCCTCTTTTCAGACATTTTCATATCTCCAACTGTCCTCGAGTCCCTTCCAGAAGGCTACATCTGTCGATCCCTGCAGCGAGGCGATTTCAAGCTTGGTCATTTGGATGTTCTCCGCGGCCTCACTCACGTTGGCGAGATCACTGAGGCTGAATGGATAGACCGATTTGAGGCATTGAAGGCGTCGAATGGCACTTACTACGTGGTAGTGCTGGTTCAAAAGGAGGGAGATGTTGAGAAGAGGATTGTTGGAACTGGAACTCTGGTTGTAGAGAAGAAATTGTGAGTGAGCTCCGACGTCAGGAGGTCAGCATTGACAAGATAGTCTGTACAAATTGGGAGTCCAAGGACATATCGAAGATATTGCTATTGCTGAAGACCAACAAGGGAAGAGATTGGGATTGATGCTCCTTCAGTTCTTGGGTTATGTTGCTGAGAAGACTGGATGTTACAAGGTATGATATCCTGTTCACGTGAAAGTGAGGTTTTTGACGAGAAGCAGACAATCCTTGATTGCAGTCCAGCAAAGGAGGGTTTCTACATCAAGTGTGGATATGAGAAAGCTGGACTGGAAATGCACTGTTACTACGATGCCGATGCGCAGAAGCACAGGGTTTAGATGGGTCAATTCACACTTGATCTGGAGTCTTTGGAATTTTTGCTGAGATACGAGCATCATCATTAGAAGAAGCACATAGAAGAATTCGCTGGAACCTCCCACAATCAAAGTATCTCCGCTTCGTGTGGCATCACTTCCACCGTGTACGGAACATCATACATCCCCTCCTTGCTTCCACACATCCCGCACCCGACAGGTATCCCATTGCATGAGGAGCTCTCGACGTGGACTCACGCTCATCTCTGCTGTGAAGCTTCCGCGAGTTAAAAGTTCAGCAGCATAACTTCCAGCAGACATCTCCTTCGCACAAACCTGCAGCTCCTCATTCTCCCCAACGCCAACAATCTCGGCAGAGATTCCAAGTGGATTCTGATTGACGGCAATCACTGACTTGTTCGAAAGTGTCTCGGAAGCGTACGCATTCAGACTTCGAACATCAGACCCAATGAGAAGTGGTGAAGCCACCATCGCCTACATACTGAGATGCGTTCTGTACTCGATAGTGGAAGCGCCTGTCCCCACAAGCTGAGAACTATTCCCGTTCAACCCCATAATCAACATATCGTGATCATTTTAATGTTCAGGTCCAGTATACTTCACCAGGTCGTTCCCACGATCCAACATATCAAGCACGTCGAAGTAGTACTTCTCCCTATTCTCAGGGTACATGAAATCATCTGAGATATCCTGACCAATCTGCCATTGATTGGCACCTGCGTCTGCAGCCATTCCCAAACGTCAGCCTATCCACAAGGGCAGAAATGGTACATGATTGGATGTGATTGCGCAAGCAGTACACGCGACATCTTCAGGGCAATTTCTTCCATCCCAGACCTCGGTGCTTTCTCACCACTCGAGCAGCAACTATCGTATTTCAAATGATCGATCCCCCTCAATGAAAAAATTGATGTATCCTCCTTTTCATATCCTTCGCCACCCGTATATCCAGCACAAGTCATCTGTCCCAGACCAGAGCAAATCCCAAGCTTGAAACCATTCGCGTGAGCATAATCCGCAAGTGCTTTCATGCCGCTGGGGAATTTCTCGGGGTCCAATTCGAGGGGATTGTGGGATCTGTTGCTTTTGTAGCGTTGCCATCCATCGTCGAGATTGATGGATACGTAGCCGATGTCTCTTAGGCCGTTTGAAGCCCTTGTGTCCATGGTGTTCTTGATTAGGGGTCCCTCGATTTGATCGCCGAATCGGTTCCAGCTGCTCCATTCCATGGGCAGTGTTAAGGCGAGGCCATTGCTCAGTCCAGGTGTGGTTGAAGGAGTTGGAACTGGAGTGGTAGTTGAGGTTGTTGAAGGTGAAGTGGCAGTCTTGCACACCCCGCCTTGAAGGAGAGCGGTGGCTATCACCATCACATCTCATGGTAAGGCCTCCGAATTGTGCTGACATACGTCCCCAGATACTCTGGAACGGAGTCCTCGACCAGCCTCGGCTCGGTCTGCTACACCATTTTCTGCGAAATACCCGCCACACAGGTCCGCACCAAGACCATCGCTGTAGCGACAGCCGCACAAGATCTCGTGGCTATTGTGATGACAGTCGTCATGCCTTACATAATCAATCCTGATCAGACGAATATACGTGGGAAGTGGGGGCTTTTTGGTGACTTTGTTGTTCCCGGAAATTAAGCGAGGATGCTGACAGTGACGGGGGATTTTCTGTTCTGTGCTTGATCTGGTGTTGGGTCAAGGTTCCGGAACCGAAGGGAAGAACTTTTGAAGTGTTGGATTTGTTGTTTGCGAGGGGTATGAGCACGAGGGTGTTTAAGAATTACTACATTGATTGATGTGTTGTTGGGGGGGGGGGGAGGGGGGGGCGAGGTTGAGGGGAAGAGCGAAAGATGAGGGATTGATTCCGAAGACAAGCAAACGCATTGCATCCATACCCAGCAAACTCAAAAGGAATGTGTAATCAGGCAAAAAGCGAATAGCTAATCAGTCAAGCCTCTCGGTCTTTCTTCGAGCGCATGCAATTCATTGGGGTTAGTCTTTCCAGCATCCAGTCTCCCAATAATCTCCCAAAGCAGATCCGCGCCCAAGCCCGACGCCAAGTCTCTTGTCTCTATTTCATACAGCTCGAATATTTCAGATCGTCTACCGCATCCTCCAGGCCCAAAAGCTCATCGCTATGCACGCTCCGCCAATAACCGCCATCTGTCCCCATCTCACCACAGCAGCCTTCACCATATTTTCAAAGAACTCTTGCATCGCTTGCCCATCATTTGCTCTCGGAAATGGCTCGTCTGGAACCGGACAATTCAAGATCTTGCAGAGTGGTTCCCATCCATCCTTGACATTGAAGAAGAAAAGCTTTTCCGCAGGTACAACTCTCCTGACATAGTCTTCGTGAATCTCAAGGAGTTCTATATCGTCAGTATAGTGACCAGCCGCAACAGTGATGACTTCATTGACTCACGAGGACCATCTAGATTCTTCCTGCTCGTTTGATATACTTTCTCTAGCCTGCACCAGTCAGCGAACATCCCTGAAAAACTTGAACCTACTCACCTCATTCCAATCGTGTCTCTCCACCTCCCAAAATACCTCAACGTAGGCATCGGCCAGAACACAATATCCAGCCACCATAATCCCGTGTTTCTCATCAATGCCTGAGCACTTGTCCACCATCCCTCCTTGTCACGAGTCGTACAAATGACGATGGCGTTTGGATACAGCTTCAACAACTCTCCCGTGAATTGGATCGCCGGGCAATCAGTCGTAGCGACATATCCAGCTGTGAGGTTCCGGAGGTTCTCTTCAATTAAGTCTTCGCTGGCGTGAGTGTCTTGGATGGTGATCCATTTCTGGACGTATGCTGTCACGTGGTTAACTTCCCAAGGACGATGTTGATCCTGGATTCTTCTGAACAAACCTTCTTCCCTTCGAAGGATTGCGGTACCACTGTGACAAACCGACCCTTTGAGAAGTTTCTCCAAAGCAAGAGCGAAAGAAACCGTCCCTGTTCTCGAGAATCCAGCGCCAATGACCTGGACTTCGCGGGAGAGATCCGTTGGAATTGAGGGTTGTTGACCCATCCTGAAAACACAATCCCGCAACACCAAAATCAACACAAACTACAAATGCAGGAAAGAAAAGACGATGGAATTAGAAAAGAGCACAGAAATATCAGATGAAGTGTAACAAAGAAACGTTCATCCTGTGCCCCCATAATTAGTGTTCACGCTACATCCGCGGATGCGAGACTTCCCGGCGCTGTCTGCGGTAGTCAGGGCTCACCAGTCCCATGGAGGACAACTCATAGGGTGGAATCATATCAGATCATCGGTTCGACATGCCCAAAACCAGTTCCTTACGAGTGTAGAATATCTTGTTTTGACTTGAGCGCGTAATCACTCGTTACAGGAATAAAATTTCGGGCCTGTTTGGAATGATTATCAGACCCAAACACTAGCGAGTGTTTCCAGGGGCTATGCTCCCTATCCACCAGTAGATCCAAGCTTCGAGATCGTCAACTCTTCAGCGTTCCAAGAAGATCTTGGCAGTGTGAGAGATCGCTAAATGTGCAAGATTACCCGACACAAGATCCACTAAACCCGCCCGTCTCCATCCCGTATAGTCTTTCTCTCAACGACGTTCGAAATCCGTGTTCTTTTTCATATTGTCGTGTCCATGTGTGGAAATCTTTCGGATCGCCTTGTCATGTTACTTTCTCGGGCCAGCGTATCCCGGAGGAGTCGACTGTTGTTTTGGGAATGAATGTTGGGGGGCTGGGGAGGGATAGGTCGTCGTTTGTGTCGGTCGAGGAGGTAGAGGATGAAGACTAGGCACACGCGAGGAGACATAATCCGATGATGAGGCCGGCTTGTGCTTCACTGCTCATGCTTTGCCAGAGTGAAAAGGGTGATTGTGATGGGTTTGTTGGTGCAGATGGAGATATCGCGGTTGAGGTTGGTGTCGTTCACATTCTGTTCGCTGGAGACGTTCTTGCATGAGGGGGTTTTCGTCGAAAAGCTCTGAGTGGTAGACATTTTGAGGGAAGGATCTGCCATTTTGGACGACGAGGCGATTCTCAGGTTGCCATGAACCACATTGAAGCTCGCAGAACTGGTCGGAAATGTCGTGTATTCGGCAGAGGTCTAATGGCGGGGAAGGGGACGAGTCGATGGCGAGACTTGACCAGCTCGGTGCAGCTGAAAATGATTGAAATGTCGTCTGCGGCAACGATGGAGTATGGAATGACCTTGTGAATTGTTCGACGCAGCTTCGAACCTCGGCGTTGGTGTACTTGAGGCAGCTGTCGGACTCTTTGGTCTGCATTCTGCTTCTGGCCATCCTGGATCCTTCACCACAGTCCCAAATCTGCACAGGTCAGCCTTGTATCGAGGACACCGAGCGCATTACCTTTTGCAAATCCTGATTACTTCATTCACGTTCGCTACGCAATCAGCGAAGTCCAGGTATCGGCTCCGGTTCAACTCACGATCTTGTCCTTTCTGCAGCAATCCCTGAACAGCGCATTTCGAGTCGCAGCAGTACAGCAAAACAAACGACTCTGAAGAAATCGCCGCGTAAATCTTGCCGAAAGCTTCATCCCAGGGGAAGCTTGAGTTTTTGAATGCATCGAGACATTCGGAAAGGCAATCTGCCGTGCGGTTTGGACTCGATGCCGATTCACCCTCCCGTTTTGATGGTCTCGGTGCTGCCTTTGACGCTAATCCGGACTTCCACGATTTGTTCCACCCTTTTCTTGATCGATTCGACATTTCTTCGAGCTTGGGGAGCCCTGAAAAGAAAGCAGGGAGATGCACCCATTTTGAACACAAACCCAAAGGCTAGATCATGCACCACGAAGGGAGGCTGATACACACCACTCAAGATCAGGATCTTCCTATTCATCAGAACATCGAGATCATCCCGAACCTGCATCTTCCTGTTTTTCCAGACGAGTCTCGTATCCAGATTTTTCCCATTCTTACTCGCTAGAGACTTTGATGCAAGTTGCCGCTCGGCCCATTTCATTCTGGTCTTTGTTTGACGGTGTTCGAGTCCTTGCTTCAGGAGGGGTCTTGGAGATCTCACCACTATGCTGCATCCCCTTGGCCTGGAATTCTTGGAAGCTTTGCAAGTTGACCTTGAAAAATTTCGAGGGTCAATCGAGATGCATTTTGCTCTGGCTTTTCCCCACATCGTATGTACAAGTTCAACTTCCGATCCCTCGCTTCCTTCTCAGCACATCGTACGTACCGTTCTCGATGATGAGCGTCCATTACTTCGCCATCTCGAATCTCACAAACACTGCGAGTAGTAGTCATTCTGATAAGTACAAGTAGTACCCGCTACACAAGTCTTCGAACCACCATAAGTCAACCCGCCGCATTGTCCCCACTTCGCCACCGCAGCAGCAGTTGATGTCGTCGTAGGCGCAGTCGTCGTTCCCGTCGCCGTCGTAGCTTTTGAAGTCGAAGTCGCAGTCGCCACCACAGTCGAGCTTGAAGTCGAGCTCACACTTCCACCCAGAACATTCACTACCGCGGTGTATGCCGGCTTCTTCACCAAATTCGCATCCCAAAGCAACGCATCACCCTGTCCAGAAAACGTCGATGGAATCCAAGAGTACTTGTCCGTATAATCCCAGATCGTGATTCCGACACAGTTCAATGTTGCCAAGCATGCAGAGACCGTGTTGGCGTAATCGGTCGATTGTTGAGCTACTCCGGCGGCTGTTGATGGGAGAGATGTGAAGCGAATGTCCAGCTCGGTGTATGCGACTTCAACTCCCAATGCGGTGAAAGATCCAAGGTTGGCGGTTTGTGCTGAGAGACTTGGAGTCGAGCCGACGATGAAATGGGCTTGCATTCCTACACCATCGATCTTGATTCCTCGGGCTTTCAAAGTCTTGACGACATTCAGAGCGGCGGTAGCTTTGTTGCCTGCAGACTCAATGTTGTAGTCGTTGTAGTAGAGCTTGACATCTGGGTCGTATTCAGCGGCGGTGGCGAATGCGATGGGGATGTATTCGGGACCGATCTATCTTGTCAGGATTTTCTCTGCTTGAGGTCGGTGAAGCTTACGGTGTTGTAGAACACGCTGGTCCGATATGTTCCATCTTCATTGAATGCTTCGTTCACAACATCCCATGCGTAGCACTTCCCTTTGAAGTGCGTGACTTCATTCGCGATATGGTTCTTCATCGCAGCAATGAGCGTCGCATTCGTCCATGTCCCAGAAGTGACTAGCGAGTCAGCGTACAATTCAGCACCTGGAAACGTGCATACCCCAGTTCGGTAGCTGAGAATGCCAAACCAGAGTGTGGCATCTCAACAGCTGTCCATTTGCCTCTGCAAGATCCATAATCGTATCCGCTTGTGTCCAGCTGAATGTTCCCTGGGTCGGCTCCGTGTAACTCCATTTCTGCGCGTTCCCTGGTGTAATCTGCCCGAATTCCTTCACATCAGACAAGATCGCAAGGTACGGCGCATCAGAGAGTTCAGGGTTGTCAGTCGCAGACCCGAAATACTCCAAGCCTTTCGCTTGGGCAAGGTGGTTAAGTTGACCGAATGCTGTTGGCAGCGCCACGAGGGGGAGGAGGGTTGAGAAATGCATAACGTCTGGGTCTTGGAGAGCAGAACCATGGGAATGGAACTCTTTATATTACCGTCACACTTTCCCTATGGACGGAATATCCTCGTCTCCAAATCTTGGTTCGGAGAGCCATCCGAAGGATCAAGCTTTCTTGTCATTGGAAATTCAGTTTTGCCTGAACTGGGTAAATCTTGCTCATTCGATCACGGGGTCGGAAGTGACGAATCCTCGGAACGTTCATGAATTTGGTAGCGGACGCCATGAGCCGAGTTTGTTTGGGATTGAATGCCGACGATTGTACCTGCAAGTGTGGGGGGTTTCCACCAATGGGAGTTTCCATTCAATCCAGCGCATCTCGGTCCGGTCCGCCTGAATACTACTTCGACATTCGACGTCGGACCTTGGAAGTGTTCGCCCGTAGCAGGGGAATCTTCGGATATCTAGGGTTTGCACCCGATGTGGAGTCCTCGACTGTGCGATTGGCGAGAGGGGGTGTAAAAAGACCAATTTGAAGTTCCAACCTACATCTGACAATCTTGGCCTCTGTAGCTCAATGCATGTTCTTCCTGTCCCTGGTTGAAAGCTCTGTATCTAACAGTCAGCAGGGTAGAGCGCGTCACTAGTACCTTGAAATGCCATGACGAGGCTGCCGGTTCGATTCCGTCCAGAGGTCAGTTCAAGCTCTCCAAAACAATGTCGTACGAAAAACTGACAACTTAACACAGGCACGTCCCGAATTCCCTATCTTTCGCAACTGTTATTTTGGCCTGTTGCTTCGAATTTTTGCTGCCTCTAGGCCCTCGTGGAGAATCTTCCCGCATCAATGCTCACGCCAAAAACGATTGGCTTAAAAGCATCTGGACAGTGGAGCGTTTCCAGGAGTGGAGTCATGGAAGCCACCGACAGAGGAAACGAGATGGACCTTGTCTAACACATCCTCCGCAGAAAAAGAACTTCCATCCGAGTTCAGGTTCGTCCTGGTCCATGGGATTGGATGAAGCGCAAAAAAAGGCTGGGTGCTCGAAGAGGTCGCACAAGCCGGTCGTCGGCCAAGTTGATCGTGTATATATGGATCCGCACGAGCCGGACAGGCTTGTCGTCTCAGTCACCGATGGAAGGCATTGAAGTGATGAAAGCAGGAGCTTCATGCATTGGTGCATACGAAGTCCAGCTCTCTCTCTTGTCGAGGACCTGCATTAGCTGGGGCCGCCTTAGTAGCGTTTTCAGTCGGAACTACTTCCAGAGAAGTTTCCTTGTCGGTGCCAACTTCACCATCGTTGATCAATTTCACTATGGACAGTGGCTGGTGGTAACCCCACTCTGGACGGCCTTCGATGATCAGTCGCCAAGCATCCCCAATGAACCAAGGGCACGAAGTTAGACTTCTCAGCCATTGCTGCTGTACTTGACGANTACTAAAGCAAGCGTGTAGCATCCCATGCCTTTGAAATGGACTTCGTAGAGATCTGAAGTCGCCAAGAGCGTCGAAGACATGAAAAACAGATCTGGCCTGAGCCAGGTTTGATGCTTGAAGCCGATGTTTGGATATGGCTCCCATCTGCGGTAGCAAACCCTCTTGAGCGTGCTTCTGTAGACGTCGAACTTGGCCAAGATGGAAATATCCCTCTGGTGATTCTCCGACTTACCGTTGGGATCTGGTGGAGGGTATCATCCGGGTTCTACATGACCACCATGTGTCAAGCCAGCTCCAGTACTGGTGTGCTCAAACACCCGATCAAGATCGTCGGACTCGACGCTTGACGTCTATCTCGGGCTCTCTATCCTAATTATCAGTCAGGACCCGGACTTTCGCTTCTTACCACCAGCCTGGGCCGGGTCTGGCTTTCCATAGTGAGCAGAGACCACTCCATGAACATTTTTTGTCCGTTCAGACATTTAAAAAGAGGTTTTGCGACGAGGGTGCGACGCCTACGTCTAACACAGCACACTACTCAAAGTGTACCGGCGGGGTGCCCGTGGGCAGGATGGTCACTCCACTACCAGAGATAGCTTCCTAACCTGGTCAATCCACTAGCAGAGCTAGCTTCCTGACCCATGATCCTCCAGCTACCGAAGTAACCTTTGGATCGCAGAGGTACTTATTAGTCCGTGCAAGCACAGACTGCGAAATACCAAGAGAAAACCTCTGGTTCCCGAAGAAACCGTGGGTTGAGAGGCCGGGGATGGGAAGAGGGGGAGGGAGAGCGAAGGCAAAGAGGGGTGAAGAAGAGGAGGGGGCCTGGAGGCCCCCGGGTTTTACCCCAGGGACCCCAAGCAATCGTGTGCCGATGTAGTGCGGGTAGAGCGAGCCGAGTTGTACCTGGAACAGGAGAGAAAATCAGCATATGGCTCAAGCATGTCTGTCTGATGAAAAAGGTGTGGATGCTCCTCGATCCGCGACTGTTGACTTCGGATCTGACGTTGGTTGGATGGAGGACAAGTCCAAACTACGGCATCGACGAGCGGGAGACAGTCAAACTCATATGAAAGCATGCGTTACTTGGCCAAAGCAAACCTGAAGTATACGTGTTGGTCGTTGGCGACCAAGTGAAGCGAAATTGCTGGTTCTTTTTGGGAGCCATTTAGAAAGGGAAACGTAAGCGCAGAAGCACTTACACACTTAAATTAATAAGTGTAAAGACCTTGATTAGTCACCGGAGCCTCTAATGAGACTCGCGCGAGACTTAAAAAGGGACTTTCGACTGGCAGCCGGAGCCTCTAAAGAGACTTCGCGAAACCTGAAGAAAGGGAGGAGGGAAAGGCACAAAGTGCCAGGGAAGGTGGAGAGGAGAGGGGAAGGGGAAGGGGAAGGGGAAGGCGGAGCGGGGGAAGGGGGGCCGCAGGTCCTCGATTTTGACACCGAGGACCTCTAGCAGGTGTTTACCTTTTTAGGCGGGCGGCCGAGAAGAAGAGTCGAATTGGTACCTGATTCAGAACACGAGTTAGCATCATGTTGAAAAGAAAGTCTGTATGAGGGTGGGGGTGAATCTTCCTGGACGACGCTGAACTTGTGATAACATGTTTAGGTTGGATTGGTCTAAGATTTTGTCGAAGGCGGGATCCTTGGATGGTGGTTTCGACATGAGTCTGGCTGAATACGGCGACCTGTGGCTTAAAGGCTCCGGCAGCCGTTCGGCGGAACTCCAGATGCACCATGAATCGCCTGAAGGGAAGAGGTGCCCAAACGATGACCTTGGAAAGCATGAGAGAAGTTGTCCAAGGAACAGCACTGCTGGTCTTGAGACTAAAGACAGAGAGCTAGATGTTTGGAAAGAAACAACTTCGAAGGAAAGGAGAAGCCCGAGCTCGTGAGACCAAACAGTAGAACAAGAAACCAGAGGTCATGGCAGCTGCTGTTTAAGAGGTAGACAACGAGATTCGGACTTGGCACGATGTTCAAAGACAGTGTCTTGAAAGATGAGTAACCAAGTACTGAAGTATGGAGTTGGTACTGATGAATGCGAGTAAAGTGAAGGAGTGCAGCTTGGCCTGTTACCCCCTAGCCTTTGAAGTAGCAGTAAACCTTGTAGACACCATTGCTAACACCATAGACGCCGCCTTCCCTCCTACGATGATCTGCAGAGAAAAGCAAAGAAGATTGTGAAGGGTTGACAGTCAACAGTGGCATGAACTCGTGAAGAAGTAATGGGAAGGTTTGATCATGACGGAATAGAGCTCCAAAACTGCGAAAGAACCATTCAAGAACTCCAAGCATGGAAAGTTATAAAGCAATAATACTGAAGATTTGAAAAGCAGGTGGAAGGAACCCGACGGGAAAAGATTGTTGGAGATGTGCACAGTTGTAACCTTTCGAACGGGGAAACTAGCCTTGCTGTGGGACCAAGAGAAAGCCTACCAGGCAAGAGGAAGCGCTGGCGACCAAGGTGGCCAGCAATTGGCCAGCTTATGGAGTATGAACAGCAGAGAATTTAGACGGGGGCGAGGTGCTAACTTCCAGTATTGGATCGCCTCAGGTGTTGGCAATGTTGATGGCCTTGCTAACTCCATCACCTGCTCCACCATGAAGCTCCGAGGAGAACAGCAGGAACGAGGCAGACGCTCGCCAAAGAGACGGCAGAGTGTTTCGGAAGTGCGCGAAGATATCAATGCTCTCTTGCGATGGTTGTATTACATTGGGAGAGCTGACTTGACCAACAGAGACTCGGGGATGCGAATCGGGGCCATCGACAACGTCCAATTGTCAAAGTATCTTACATCGCACGAGCCTCGCACTTGCGCTACAAGGGAAATTTGATTTCCTCATCGTGTAAGCTCTGATTTTGTATGTAGAGACCTCATGGAGAGATGTGTTTTCCTGGCTCGGACCTGGTCGCGACCTCAGACCTGGTAAGCCCCCAATTGCCAAGATCGACTGGAAAGCATTCAGAACTGTGCTCGTATAGGGTGGACAGCGATTGTATCCGTCATGTGTATCACCCTGGAAAGGTCGGCAGACCTTGTGCGTCGCAGCTTGTGTCATTGTGGTCGCCGTGATCGTCGCTGTCATCGCGTCTTCGAAGATCGTGCCGTGCGTCGATCGAGGAAGATTCAAGGGGATAAGTGATGTGCTTCTTTGGTGTAGAAACGACCTCTGGGGATATGAGTTGACTTACCAACAGGAAGTGCAGACTCTTGCGAAGTCTACACGTGCTGGTGTATATGTTGTCGACGTTGAAGAAGAGAGGAGCTTCAGCGGTCGAGATGTTTGAATAACCTCAAAATTCGGTTCGGGTGGGTCACGTGCACCACTTGAACAGATCGGTCGGTGACGAGGCTGTGCAGCACCGCAGTCTTATCTACAGATAAGGGCAGATAGTCATCTGTGCCCTGAACACGTCAGAAAGTTCTACATGCGTCTTTTAAGAGCAATGGGGAGGATTTTAGTATCCATTGCCAGAGTCCGTTTTGTCTCCATAGCAACGGTTCTTGTAATTTCCAGTATGCGAACTTGTCACTGAAAGCACCGCAAGTACTACCAGACATTGCTGTTTAGAATGCCTCAAAAAGAATCTTTCTTCTACCCAGGACCACATGAAAGGAATCTGAAGTCGGGAAACCAATTCATTACTCCAGAAAGTGGAGAGGCTGCCGATTATCCCCAAACATCTTCCTGCCATTTCCTCATCGCCTTCAGCTTCCTCAGCCACTCTCCAAGCTCCTCATCACTCCATCCCTTGCCCACCTTTATCCTCTCACCCAGCGCCCTTTCAACATCCTTCGACATATTCGCCCTTCCACAGATATACACATTCGCCCCGCCCTCAATCATTCTCAGAACCTCGCTGCGCTCTGCAATTCTATCTTGAACGTAAACCTTCTCACCCATCCGCGAAAACGCAGTCACAACAGTCAACTTCCCACCGAAAGCCTCCTGCAAAACCTCAATCTGCTCTTGGTAAATAAAGTCCGACACATCTCGACAACCAAAGAACAATATCATCTCGCCAACAGATCTCCCAATATCCATCAGCTTCTTGCGTTCGGTCAGGAAAGCCACGAATGGTGCGAGGCCAGTTCCAGCTGCGATCATGATAATTGGGCAACTTGACTGGACTGGAAGCTTGAATTTGGATTTGCGAATGTGGGCGAATAATTTGCCGCCTTCGAGCTTGTCGGATGAATATGACTGGGTGTCGGGGTTTGAAAGCGAGAGAAGGTAGTTTGATGTAAGTCCTGGGACTGTTCCACCGCTTGCTAATGGTGTGTTGACGACGAGGGCTGTGATTGAGGGCTGTCGTGGTGAGATAACACTGCTCGAGGAAATTGAGTAATACCGAGGTTGAAGATGTGGTAGGGTCTCGATGAGGTAGGACAGCGGAACGTTCCATGCTGTATTTGGCGAAGCCAAAGTCATGATACGACTAATAGTGAGGTAGTGGCGATGGAGGAAGCTGTTGTAGGCCTCTTTATCCTTACCAAGAACCTCCAGGTATGACTTTGCGTCCTGATTTGGCGCGAATTGTGCGAGACCAAGAACTGTCTCTCGGGAGACTGGAGCGCAGATCTCCAAGTAATTTCGGAACAATGTTGAAGTAGATGTTGGAGTAGGGATCTTGACTCTTATGGTAGGATCCAGTGACTTGATTGTGATGGGAGATTCGGTGATTCCGAGGGCTTTGAGGAGAAGTTGGACTTCAGCTTCGGGATTGATTGGCCATACAGCAAGGTGGTCTCCAGTCTTGTAGTGAAGGTCTGGGTGATCTGAGAGATCAAGGTCCATATGGAGGCAGTTTCGCTCGCCAGAACCAAACAAGTCCATGATGCTCAGGACTTTGAGTGGTCGAATTGGCGAACAGGTCCTCGCGACATCTGGTACTGGCTCGCCATCATGCAAATCAATCGGGGCCAAAGAGTCATCTTCGAGTACCTCGAAAGTGGGCAGGTACTTCATCTCGACCTCTTCATGTCCAAGTCTATGCAATGACTCGAATAAACGTTCCTTCCATGCCATGAAATCCTCTTCCGTCCCACCTTCTGCGTCGTCTGCTTTCCCGACAGGCATGATCGATCTCGCACCAAAGCCATCCAAAGCAGTAACTGTGACGTCAACCACTCGATTGTAATGTGTGTAATTGCTGTTGCCCAAACCGAACGCTGCATACCGGAGGTTTAGAGTCTGTCCCTTGCCGCATACCCATTCCCAGAAAGCAGCCGCGTTATCACTCGGATCGCCTTCTCCATATGTAGAAATCATCAATAGAGCCAATTTTGACTCCGGGATCAAGGCAATTGTCTCTGCATCGTAATCGGATAAGTCTGCAACCAGAACCTCGAGCCCAAATCGAAGGTGAAGTTCTCGCCCAATTCGGTTCGCCAAGCCTTCCGCAGTCCCGGATTGCGATCCCCAAAATATCACCACATCTTTGTTATGCTCTTCGAGTTTCCTTGCGATATTCCGATCTTTTTTCTTGCTCTGTATGAGGGCTCCATCTGCGAGTTGTGGTCTTTGGAAAAGCTGAGAAGCGTGGGAATCTGGCCTATTCCACGCGATTCCTTTCAGAAGGTATGATGTCGAGCAGAGAAGAACAGTTGCAAGCGCGAGAATGTCGGCAGTTAATGTTGGTTTCAAGAGTATGGAGATATTGGGAATAGCATCGGTTAAAAACGTTTGTGAGACGTGTAAAGTCATCGTGAGAGCGATAGCCTGATGTCGAAACTTGGGGAAGCTCAATCAGTGGAACAACAATGTTAAGGGTATCGATCCAGGCTAGTGTCAGTCTGTAGAGAGAATTGCAGACATGCTGTCACCAGATATATTCTGAGGCAAGGAAACCGCCCAGAAAGCAGTCGTTGGTTGCTGAAATGCCGACATTTTGGAACCAATTTTGTTAGAAGTCCTGATGACAAAAGGAGCAACACCCGGCGATAGATTCCACGATCGCGTCACTGAATGCGAGAGGACAACAAACCCGAATTCCGTTGAATCCGCCGTGAGTTCAAAGTGTGGAGGAAGTGAAGTTAAGGTCATTAGCGGGGTAATAAGCGACCCCGCACTGCCTGAGTTGGGTAAGTCTCGCCTAAAGTCCACCTCTTGTTGTCGGCGACAGACGACATCTGTATAATCGCCACAGCTGTTGAGTATCGATTAGGAATGGGAGCGGCGATTATGTCCATATGAGTCTAACTGTGTACTAGTGATCTCGAGCTGGCAGAGTCCGAGAGATATAGATCACAAACGGGAGCTATCTGCCTAAGATGTCCTCTCGCCCATCTTGTCTTGGCTCTAGGAAGTGAAAGCATGCTGCGCTGATTATTCTACTGGGGAAGCTGTAAAGGTAGATTTCTTTCATGGCGTTACGTTTCGAGAAGGTTGGCTTACACTGACAAGGGCGATATTACATGTATAGACTCGCTACCTGCAGTATCACAACGAGAACAATTCTGTTGGAGAGGGAAACACAAAAGTCCACCTCTCGAATGGCAACAATTTTCCTGCCACTCTAGGTTCGATATTATTTCTTAGATGACATTTGTATCGTATTCATTTGCTATGTTTTAAGGGGTTCATCTTGGTCTGGGCTCATGTGCTCAATTGCAGAACGCGTAGCCAACCCTTAGTCAATCGAGGCTCACTGAAAGTCTGGCTGTCTGGACGCTGAATACCCCAGAGTGTTAAGTTTCAGCGTTTCGCTTCGGGCCGTCAAGCCTGCGAGGACCTCTTGCCGTAGGCAGTTCCCCAGGGCATACCGCACGCTAGCGAGAACACCAAAAGAAGATGATAAAATTGACTGTCGTAAATCATGAGAGTTTATTCAGAACTAAGTAGCTCAAGTATTTGACAAATAACAGATTTAACCTTCTCTCCTTCTGCTCCTCAAATAGTTTCACCCTCTTCACACCCGTGTTGCATCTCTGGTCCTGGCAAACTTCATCTCCTTCTGCATCTTCTTCGCATGCTTCACACCAAACCCATGAGTGTACACCTCCCTGACAAGCTCAAGCGGCATTCCGTGAACCTCGGGATAGCAGAAGTAGATAAAGACCCATCCAGTCCCGCAAATCCCAGCATAAAATCCAAAAGCACCACTTGGAGTCATTCCCTTCATCATCGACAAGAAAGTCGAAGCGATGATAATATTGCAACCCCAGCAAGTCAAAGTATTCACCATCGTGCCCAGAGCTCGAACTTCATGGGGCAGAAGCTCTGTTCCAACCCAAGCGACAGGCGCAACACCGGCAGCGAAGAAGCCGACGTAGAAGATGATGGTGACCAGGAGGACAACACCGGCCCAATTGATCCCTTCGGCTTCGAGAACAAGATCTTTACTGACTGGGATCCAGTGGAAGGCGATTGCAGCGATCGTTAGAGAAAGCGCCATACCCATGACGGTGATGAGGAGGATTATTCTGCGACCGAATCTGTCCAACGTGAAGAAGCAAGCGAAACCGAAGAGGAAATTGGTGCCTCCGACTACGAGAGAGACTGCGACTGGTTTGTTGAATCCAACAAGAGCGAACAGGGTCGAAGAGTAGTACATGAGTGTGTTGAAGCCACCGAGTTGAGAGACTGGATGAGGTCAGCAGGATGTCAACAGGTCGAGGATGTTACACTTACTAGCCATGACTGCGCAAGCAGTGAAAAGTGCACGAGCATTTGCGGGAATGCAGAACAGCTGCTTGAGTTGCCACCAGATGCTTCTGTCAGAAAGCACACCAGTCGAGACTTCAAGGGAAAACTGAATGAGCTTGATCTTGCTTTCGACCATTTGGGGTGTGGCTTGAGGAAATATCTGATGCAGGACTTTCTTCGCTTCGTCGACTTTCTTGTGCGATACCAGATGTCTTGGAGACTCGGGACAAAGTGGCAGAACAGCAGCGAGAACAATTGCAGGCAGGGCACCAAGTCCAACCATATATCTCCATCCCTGAGGGATTTCCGTGAATCCAGCTCCAAGTGCGTACGCAATGAATTGTCCTCCAGCCACGAACAGGTTGTCGAAGACAATCAACCTTCCTCGATATCTCGCGGGTGCAAGTTCTCCTATGTACAGGGGGATGATCATGGCAGCACTACCTACGCCGAATCCAACGATGAGTCTTCCAATCGTCATCTGAACAAGACTGTATGCAGCTGCTTGGATGATGGCTCCGAGAATGAATACGACACAGCCAAGGTAGATTGCAAACTTTCGTCCCATCTTGTCTCCCGTCAAACCAGCGACAAGAGCTCCGATAAATGCACCTCCAGAAGTGATGGATGTAATCAATTCTTGTTCGCCAGAGGTCAACGCCTTGCCACCAAGGGCAGTACCGAGGGAGACAAGGACGGCGGAGATGACACCAGTATCATAACCTTACTCAAGTCAGAACGAAAGTGCTGAGAATGGTTGGGAAAACGTACCGAAGAGGAAACCTCCAACTGAAGCTGTCATGCAAATCCACCAGACTCGCTTGCCAGGCTCGGTCTCTTCAATCGCATCATATTCATTGTTCGTATCGGACAAATGGTCGTCCTCGATGTGGAAGATATCCGCTTTATCGGAGCTGTCTTTGGGCTCGACGTATGGCTTGGAATCCATCGTGTAATTGAAGTAGAGGTGAAGTAGGAAGCGAGGTTTGTTGTTCTCAGGTGAGAATGATATTCAAATCTGAAGTCGACATCGTTCTTAACTTATATATTATCATGACTCGAGAACTTCTGAAGTCTAAAATATGTGGCTTGGTAGAGGGTGTTGTCGGAATGGTGGATGCTGTAGTCTGGGGAAGTCTTGGTAGCGTAGCGGGGTGCGGGGTAGTGGGTCAAAAGCGGCGAAAATAACTTGATCTGTCACCACCTCATAATCTTCCATCAAAACCTACATTTATTGCCCTCGGATTTCTAGATATCATCAATCAACGTCTCGGCGAGATTTGCTCATCACGAGACGAGACTCTGTATGATCCTCGTCGCTGTGTCTGTTGCTTCCTCCCCGACCGACTGAGTTTCCGAGACGGGTCCCCTCCACTCCTCGACCCCGACTACACTCACCAACGACCGCCGGGAACTGCCCTCTTCGACTAAAAAGACTTACATACGGTACCAAAAGAGTCTTTGGAGCTCCTTGGATCCAACATCGACCCATTCTCGGCCCTAGTCACTTTTCGGCGAACTATTCAGAGCTGACGGGAGCAAAGGTAGCCTCATCCGTTATGCCTAGGAAGAATTCCGTCTGGTAAAGTATCCATGGACAGATGAAGCGCATATACTCTCTAATGCGAATTCTCGTAGTCAGAATTGCCAAGCGAGGCATCTGAAGTGTGTTCGAGAAGAGCAATCCGGACCATGTCGGCGATGCAAAGAGGAAGGGATGGTCTGTGAACAAGACACATCTCTGCGCGTTCGTCACGTACATTCTGGATCAGGAACCAAACGAAAACGTCTCAATCATGCTCAAGACCAAGTTTGGGTTCCAGTACCGCCAACACGTAAGTTTTCGTTGGCTATTGGAATTTAGCTGACTTCGAAAGTGGAGTTCGCTCTCCCTGAAAAACAGCGACACACTCCGTCTGAAGATAGTGAATCAGATTTACAAGTCGGAACACCCGAGAGACGGCCTGCAAAAGACAATCTAACTCAGACGAATTCTTGGGGTTTCTCGGGAGAAGGATATGACGCAAGTACGCAGAGCCTGAACTACGAAAATCAGACCACGTTCCAAAGTACATCGCCAAGCATTTCCAACAACACCCCCACCAATGCCTTCGGACATCAGACAGAAATAGAGCTTGGTCATTCGCCTTCACCGACAACGAGAAGCGTTGTAAGCCATCATTTCGACCAACGATCACCAAGGGTCGGCGCTGCGTCGAGTATTTATGCTTCGCCAGTGTCACATACGGGCCGAACGCCGGGATCCGGTAATCCTTGCCCATGGCCGATCGAAAGCGAGGACGAGGCTCGTTTGTTCTTACATTTTGTAAGCAGGCTCAGTGGCTGGGTAATTATCACCGAAGCTTGGAGTTCTACTGCTGACTGATGAAGCTGGACACATTCGATTCGACACGACATTTTCGAACGGAGGTTGCTCGACGCGCAGCATTCATTCCAGTAATCATGAACGCAATATTAGCGTCTGCTGCTAGACATCTTGCCTTCGTGTCTGGAATTCCCGATACAATCTCTGAAGCATACCATAACAAATGTCTCCAGATTTTGATCCCAGTCCTCGATGATCCATGCGATGTACTGGACGAGAATCTGTGCGCAGCCATCATCATTCTGCGCCAGTATGAGGAGTACGATGGTGAGTTCCTCCGCGGCCCGTGATGCTTCCAGCTGACAGTGCCCCAGAAAATGATGAACGATGCCATTTGTTTGGTAGCACGAGGATGGTGAACTCCATCACACCTAACATGACTCCCAGCAGCTTGAGGGATGCTGCAAATTGGATTGCCTTGCGCCAGGAGATACACATATCATTGACGAACAAGCAAACAGTCAGTATTATCCTAGATGCCTATCGTCAATCGCCCAAGTTCACCTCCGATACCGAAGATGGCTGGGCAAATCGAATTGTTTTCCTTTTCGCCAAAGTTCTGAACTACGCCTTTCGATCTGAAGATACCGTGCCCGACGAGACCTGGGCTACTCTGCAAGAACAAATCGAGACTTGGTATTCAACAAAGCCGTCGTACTTCTCTCCGCTATGGACCGCAAATGATGTAACACCTTTTCCTCGAATTATAATGCTAGGAGAAGCTCAAGGTATTTACCTCTCATAGAACTTTTGAACAAGCTGACGAGACAGCGAACGGAATGCAACACTACTACCTCGCGAAGATATTGCTGGCAGCTTACGATCCTCGATTGTTGAAACTAGGCTTTGATACCAGGAGACTACGAAAAGAGTCAGAGGTGAGGCTTCGGGTGGCACAGTGGTGAATGGTAGCTTACAGAATGGTAGGAGAATGTCCTGCACAATCTTCGCATGGTCATCGGATTGGCGACAAGTAATCCGCAGTGTGAGACCACATTTATGCATGCATCTCACATGCTCACAGCATGTCAGTAGCCTTTCTCGAGATTTCAATTGTTTCTAATTGGAGGTAGGCGGAGATTATATCACCGATCCAGAGGAACAACAAGGAGTCGTCGATTTCCTCCGCGATATCGAAGAACGAAAAATATGGCGGACTGCTTCAATCATATCGCGTCTACAAGATCAGTGGTAATGACCGGCCAAAGACTATCCAAGATAGGAACATCTTTACCACTTCTGAGAGCGATGGTGAGAAGAGCCACATCAAAATACCTGGCAGTCTGCGTCCAGGATCAAGAGAAGGTATTGGCTGATAGGCGATAAGATACGATCCCGCAGTTGTCCCAAACAGGGAATTCTCGCCGGCACCTCTGTTTAATCGGCGAAGGTTGCCAAACGATCAACAACACCCCTGCTTCAGCAGGAGGGTACTCCTCAGGGATCAAAGACGGACATAGCCTCTCTACTGAGACTGTATATTAGACTGCGGAGGAGAGAACTTACACAGCTCCAGAGTAGCTTCACAACAACCTCACCTGCAAAATGTCTCCGCTGTCGCCCAACATGGCCGCGATACCGTATGCCTACCTCTTCGCTCTTGCTACCATTATATTTTTCTTCTTGTACCCAGCTGTTCATTATTTCAAAGACCCCAAACGTAAGTCAACAAATTCTCTTGGGAGGCATCCCTGACGGAATCAGGCCTTCGCAGATTCCCAAACCTGAGCCTCTTGTCTGGCATTTCATCCTTACCATTCATCGTCGTAGCACATGGTGGCTTCCGATCCAAGTACCTAGCGAAAGTCCACAAGAAACATCCCGTCATTCGAACTGGTCCGAACTCGCTCTCGTACGGCGATCCTCGAGCAATCAAAGACATCTACGGCCACAACACCAAATGCACGAAAGATGGAGCTTATGTCGTCACAATGGGATCCCATTTCCACCTCGCAGATGTCATTGATAACAAGGAACACTCACGGAAGCGTAAAGTACTATCCTCTGCTTATGCGTTGAAGAATTTGGAGAGCTGGGAACACAAAGTGGCAGACAAAACCGAGAAGTTGATAGCACACTTCGACCAAATGTGTACTGCTCCCCTCCCAGAAGGCCAGAAGATGCCAGACTCGAAAGACCTGAATGTAGATTACAGATCTTGGACAAATTTCTTCAGCATTGATGCCATTGCAGATATCGGTCTGTCCGAGAAGATTGGCTTCCTGGACACCGGAAGTGACCTTTGTTCTGCAGAAAGACTCGATGGCTCTGAATACCAGATTGGCTTCCGAGATGCCTTATACCAGAACGCTCGCAAGCAATCCCTTCTTCTCTGGAACTACGACTGGTACCCATTTCTCAACAAGATCGTCGATATCATACCCTTTTACCGACGCATGTCGAAGCACGCCAGGGACTGGGATGCCATCTACCTCTCCAGGTCATCCAAGCGTCTGAGGAGATATCAAGCAGGAGAAAGGTTAGATGACTTCTTCCAAGCGTTAATGGAAGACAAGAACGGATCTCCAAACAATCTCGAATGGGGAGAGATTGTCGCAGAAGTCGGCATCATGATGAATGCAGGGAGTGTCACGACTGCGATTGCAATGGCCAATGTTATGCTCCAGCTTCTGAAGAACCCGAATGTGATGAAGAAGTTGACGGCCGAGATTGACTCTGTCTTGGATGATGACGAGGTCGTCGCTTCGCACGACAAAGTGAAGCATCTGCCCTACTTAAAGGCGTGCTTGGACGAATCCCTTCGCCTGTTCCCGCCGACATCGCATGGCCTCACAAGAGCAGTTCCTCAGGATGGGATGAACATTCTGGGCGAGTACATCCCAGGAGGAACTTCGGTATCTATCTCTGCGTATGTCGCTCATCGGGATGAAACCATCTTTCCCATGGCAGACAGATTCATCCCCGAGAGATGGTTGGGAGAAGAAGGCAAGGCGCTGCAGCCATATTTTCTGGCATTCTCAGCAGGCGCGAGAGGATGTATTGGCAGGAATATCTCGTACCTGGAACAGACTGTTTTGCTTGCGAGTGTGTTGCATCGGTATAATTTTGCGCTGCCGAGTCCAGACTGGGATATCGAGAGATTGGAGACGATGAATATGATTTTGGGAGAGATGCCAGTAAAGGTCTGGAGGAGAGAAAGACCCGCAGAAGCCGATCTGTAATTAAAAACAGATTTGACAGACATGGGACTTGCTCTGTAAATACTATAGTTTCTTCGAAGTAATTCCTTCCCACCAATTTTACTTCGCAATTACATCCTCCCCCTTGAGTGCGCTTCGCTGCGCAGCCTGTGACCCCCTGTAGCCATCGCTGAAGTGAGCCATTAACTTAGCCAGCATGACCAACTACCCAGGCTGCTCGCTCGCTAAAGGCCCCGAAGTGACCATCCGCTAGCGCCCCGCTCCAGGCGGAACAGCCTGAAAGCTCCCTACTGGAATGACATATTCTAGAGCCCGCCGTTTTCCATCATTGCTGCGTCCGAACATTACGATTTGCGATATTCTGATCTCAGCATCAGGATCTATCAGATTACACGATTATCTTTTTTATTCTATGACTATGCTACTAAAGACCTTCGAATTTCAGCACAGAGCATCGCGATGTAATCTCTGGCTTGAACAAGAGCTTCGTCCATGTGCATGAAAGGATGAGGGACGCCCGCGAATCTCTTCAAAGTGACCTCATTCCCAGCTTCCACTAGCTTCATCCCATAGGCCTCGCCTTCATCTCTGAGAGGGTCACAACCAGCTGTGTAAATCACAGTCCTCCCAACATTTTCGAAGCTAGGTGCTGTCATGAGATCCGCGAACCATTTGACATCTGCGACCTGTTTCTTCCTCTCTGCTTCATCCTTGCTTAGACTACTCCATTTCAAAACATCGAACCATTTCAGACGAGCCCAATTCAGCGTCGGTGCGAACTCCATCTCTTTCATGCTCCTGTAAGGGCTATCTGATGCTTGCTCATATTTGCTCAGGTCATCGACCGTAGGGGTGCCGACGGCTGTGAGCTTGAGGCTGATACCCGCGTCTCGAGCAAGATGTGCACAGATCAAGGCTATGTTCCCTCCTGCTGATACCCCGCCAATGGATATCCTCGATGCATCAATATTGAACGCTTTCGATCCGGCCGGAGACGCGATGTACTGCAATGCAGCGAAAGAGTCGAGGATGCCCGTGGGAAATACATGCTCGGGCACAAGCCGATATGCCACATCAATCACAGCAACGTTGGCACCAGCTACGATATGCTTGCAGATGTGAGCTTCTGTGTCCAGGTCTCCCAGACCCCATCCTGAAAAATATAAGTTTAAGCTTCACCATGCAGATGTCAATTCTTTACCTCCACCATGAAAATCAACATGTACTGGCCATGGACCCGGTCCCGTAGGCTCATATATCCTCACTGCAATATCCGCACCCTCAAATCCCGGTACGTTCGTGTCCCATGTTCGTGTTGCTTCCGGAGCTGGAGCTGTGCCGTAAGAGTAGAGGACGGAATATTTGGTGCGTAGATATTCAAGGTCGATGGGTTTATTTGGTATAGGTGCAACATGTTTATTGTACAATTCCACAAATGTAGGGTCAAGCGAGGATAGAACATCGGGATGTATGGGATTGAGGGCCTCGTGATGTTGCGACATGACTGCTGATGATGCTGTCGAGGAAAGTGAGAAAGAGAGATCGACGTGAGGATTTGCAGTACGAAGAGGGAGAAGATGTTATTTCTGTCCTTGGTATCCTACCTTTCTACCGGAGCTTCACAGCCATAGCTACAGGGCTTGGTTCAGGCGACACACTTGACAAACTTCTTTGGCTTATCTGTTGTTATCTCATTGTAGACCTTGTCAAGTGTGGGGAAAGCGTACATCATGTTTTCCGACGGCTGCATAAGCCCTCTTGGCTCGCTAAGAAAATAACCGATGCCGACCAGGGTCCTCGATGCGACGGGGACATAGGTTGTCCTGGGGACTAATAGAGGCGGGATGGGTTTCTTCGGAGAGCCCGATGAGGAAATGTAGATTTCCTGGAACAAAAAGACAAAAGCTATCTTTTGGGCTTGAGATCGCACGCGGTGTTCGACCCGATTCGATCTCCTATTCACTTTCAACTTCGTACTCGCCCGTCGTTATTATTTCCTGTCCAATTTGCAATGCCTTCAATATCGTCGGGAAAAGTCTTAGTGACGGGGGCGAATGGATTCATTGCAGCTCATTGAGTGGCAAAACTACTTCTCTCCGGATTCTCTGTCATTGGCACCGTACGCTCAGAGGCCAAAGCCCAATCAGTTTTGAGATCGCATTCGAATCATCCCTCATTGTCGCTAATCATTGTTGAAGACGTCACCAAACCAGGTTGTTTCGATACAGCCATCGCAGGCTGTGATGGTGTTCTGCATCTCGCAGCTCCGTTTGGCTACGTCTATACGAATTTCGAAACAGAGCTTCTAATTCCTTCCATAAACGGTACACTTCGTATTTGCGAAGCTGCACAAACGGAGAAGTCTGTGAAGCGGGTGGTATTGACCAGCAGCTTTGCAAGCGTCTACGACGCAAGCAAAGGCCAGGATCCAGGAAAGACCTACACTGAAGACAATTGGTGTCCTCTGACGTACGAAGATGGAAAAAATGCCTCTGCAGCACCGATCGCATATCGCGCGAGCAAAGTACTAGCAGAGAAAACTGCATGGAATTTTATTGCGAGCAATGAGGTAGCTTGGGATCTGGTGACACTTTGTCCTGGGATGGTTTTTGGCCAATTACTCCCGGGTACAATTGGCAGTTTGAAGGAACTGAACACCAGCAATGGGATCGTCTGGTCTCTTTTTGATGCTGAAAATCTTCCCGACACAAAAGCTCCGAGTATGAATCCTCCTGTCACGCATGTACTGTTGGGCTAATCTTGACCCAGTCTGGACCTCCATCACAAGCCTTGCTACGGCACATATCAAAGCACTTACCACGGCGACAGCCTCAAATCAACGATTCCTCATAGTTGATGGCGAGTATGATATGCATGAATTGGCGAAGATCCTGCAGGCATCAAAACTTCCCGACTTTGCAAAGGAGCGAATCCCGTGCGGAAAGCTGAGTGCCGGCTTGGGCGGGGCACCTTACAGGGTAAACAACGAGAAGGCGCACAGGATTCTTGGTTTGGAGACGCAGAGCCTGGAGAAAACAATTGTTCCATTGGTAGAGCAGCTTTTAGAGATCGAAAAGTCGTAGGCATGATTGAATTTATATCTCGTAGTCTACGCCTTCACTGCTCGCCTTGCTAGGATGGCACTGTCTGCGTTCAAACTACTGAAGTCGTGAGCATCAAGACAAGCTTGCCTGCTCATCAAGACGGCCCATGAGGTCCGCTCCCTCATCTCAGTTTCAAATTCATGTATCCTCAGCTTCAGGCTCTTTCCATCCTTTACCATTGCAGTCAAGCTCTGACAAAGGTCCAGAGCATCTGTTATTCCGTGGTTTGCAGCTTCACCTCGATCTACGAACTTGTCAATCAATGAGCAACAAAACACTCATGAGATACTTACACATTGTCATTGCATGCGCTGCGTCCCCTATAAGGGTCACCTTGCCATCAGAGCTGGGCCAGTGCAAACATGGCCAATCCGCAAGCCTAATTTCCATGATCTCCGTGTCGTCGGGGATCCGCTGAATTGCCGTACTCAATCTCGTCTCAAAAGTACTGGACATCTCTTTCATCTTCTTCAGCTTCTCCTCGTTGCTCGCAGGAACTTCGTCACCAGGCCCTTTGACTGGCCAGGACATATTGAGCTGAGCTGAAAAATATTCATTGGAGCCGGAAGAGCCATTGACCTCCGGCGTGTCCAAGGTAGAGAACCACAAGAATGTTCCCGTCTCTGGATGGCAGCCTTGAAACAGTAATGGATCAAAACCTCGAAGTGGCTCGATTTCGGATGGAGTAAGCTTGACTGTTGCCCCCAGAAAACGAATTGGTAGCTGGTTTAACGACCCAGTATCGGGACAAAGTACTCTACGCAGCTTCGAATTTGCTCCATCGGCACCCACAAGCATGCTCCCGCTTACTCTACTCCCGCCTTTGAAACTGGCAACAACTCCCAAATTATTGACTTCAAAATTTTCCAAAGCTTTGTTCCACTGCACCTCGATTCCTTCGAGCAGAAGTTTTCGAAACTTCTCACGGTTGATGCGAAGTCTAGGAGACGGTGGGATTTGGAAAACTGGTTCTGCTGTTTTGACGTTCAGAAATAAGAATTGACCGGTATCCTTTCGCCCTTGTTCTGGGTCGACTTGAATAGTATTCAGCTTCTCGAAAAGTGAAGATGGCAAGCAATTCTTTAGAGCTTCCAACGCCCAGTGAATGGTGATACCCCACCCATGGCCTCTTGCGTCGATGTGTTCATCTCGATCGAAAATGATAAACGCTATCCCCTGCTGCAAACATGTCTTAGTCGAGTTTGGAATATGATGCATTCATTGATACCTTCTTCAATGCTTGTGCTAGAACTAATCCCACCACTCCAGCTCCGACGATGAGAACTGGTCCTTCTGCCATTTTCTCTGCTTGACTGTTGACGATTCTCGATCTGGGTGAATGTATTTGACCGAATACTGGCCAATGGCTCGGATGACGGATGAAGATCTGGAAGCTGACAATTCAAGTCCGGTGAAGTTTTTTTGGCTGGCTACTACCGCTTGGTATCTTCCCGATGAATCACATCATCCTTTGATCTCATCGTAGCATCCAAGAGTCAGATACGTCGCATCCATCAAGCAATATCAAGTACTCTGAAGCTCGAATGTCTTGACGTTCCGACGTATCCTCATGCATGTCTAAGCGGTCATGCAAAGTGGGGGTGGAGTGGAGACTAGACTGAAAGTGTATGAAGCATGAACCTTATCTGGGGTCGTGATATACAAGGATGGTTTAGTGTACTGTACTGTAGAGTGGAGTGGCGAGGCCCCGAGATAAGATAGTCGGCTTCAGCGGGGCTACAGTGGTACAGTACAGTAGTCCTCTCCCCAGAAAGTCCTGCGAATCCGCATCAGATCATTGCTCCCATTCATCACAGAAGCCGTCGGATAGACAGCAAATGCATTGTCATGGGTTCAAGCACAGGCCGCAAAGTCTCTAGAGTATGTGACCAGTGCTCGAAGATTGTAAGTTTACTTGGCAGACATCATCCGGCTCCATCCCATTACTGATTCCGCCAACACAGAAACAGAGATGCGACGGCAATGACCCATGTTATCGCTGCACGCGTGAGTATCGTCTGCAAAGATGTGCTATGCCTAGCTGACTGGTGACAGGGTTATCTTTAGAGTGCCAGCAATCGGATCGGAGAAGCAGTAATTACAGCCTGGGACAAGCAAGAGTGCGTTGAAAGATCTTCTTCGAGGCAGTCCTGTACTCTATCTGAAAGTCATACGTGGATCCTCATGTTCTTTCCTCACAACCCAGAAGTGAGCTGGGTGTACGGAGCGTTGAAAGAATTGTTTGCTGCGACGACCGATCCCTCCGGTCATTTTCGTTCCAAGGCTGACCTCACAAAGAAGGCCACAAAAAGGGCCGCCATCATTAAGAGAACAAGAAATGGATGCACATCATGCAAGATTCGGTGGGTTTGGAGACTTTCGGAGTGGTCAATTGCTAAGAATCTATCCAGGAAGAAGAAATGTGACGAGAACCTTCCCAAGTGTGGAGACTGCAAACGCCTAAATCTTCAATGTATCAGGGCAACTTTGAAGCCAGTGACGCCGCTATCAATACCATTTGAAAGAGATTCAAACAGTGATCTCGTCCTTGGCAATGCATTCGACTTCACGTCTGCTGAAGACTATTTGTTTCTAGAAACAGACTGCGGAAGTTCTGTAATTGATACTACCCCAACGAGTGCGAGCGAAAGCGGAAGCTCCGTCTACTCGAAGGCCATATCCCCTGGACGGTCTGAGTCTCCAATGCAATTCGATAGATTATCGCTACAATCCCCGTTTCAGCATTTACATGGCAAAGATCAGCACCTCTTTCGACACTTTATCCGAGTTGTTTCCAGAACGTTGTCCGTTGTCCACGAAGACGATTCAAACCCATACCTGAGGCTGATAATTCCGCTCGCTGGAACGTGTAATGTGGTCCAGGAGTCACTATTGGCCTTGAGTGCAAGTCATTTGAGGCGAATCTACCCCGAGGTCCTGGAAAGAGGACTGGCTCATCAGAACAATGGTATGTTTGCGGAGCCGTATGTTTTGGCCTTTGCTAAGATCTCGCGCAGCGTTGGCATCCCTCAACAGCCTGATAAGCAATAATTTGCGCGAATCTGCGGAGCAGACTTTGGCTGCTGTACTAATTCTTTGTATGATAGAGGTCTGTGATGGAAATTCAACAAAATGGTCCTGGCATATTCGAGCTGCTCAAACGATAATTCGATCAAGACAGAAATCTTCTTCATGCAACACCAGCACATGGCGATTCCTTCTATCGATGTTCGGATATGTCGATTCAGTAATCACGATCAGCAAGTGCCAACCTCCGCTCATTGCACCTGAAGAACTAGCCGAAGACAATATATCCACTGCTGCAACTTCACCGGGCCCGATCACGCAAGCGTCAAACTCTTATACTGATTCCCTATATGGTGTAGCATTTCCTTTGCTTGCCATTATAAATCAGATATCCGAGCTCGCGCATCGGCGGAAAGATCGAGTGGATGAACTTTCCGAACTCTGGTTCCGACAGAGTGCGGCCAGAATTAAAATGTGTTTAGAGGCTTGGGAGCCCGAAATCGTGTCGCCTCTTCAGAGGCCATCTCAAAACCAAGAACTGATCGATGCTGCCTATGCAATACAATGGGCCTCGATCCTACGACTGCATCAAGTAGTAGAAGGCTACAACAGATCAGATCGGCCGGTCATCGAAAGTACTTCCAAGATCTTGGATCACATATCTAAGATCCGCTTCGGCAGCCCCGCTGAGAGCATACTCATTTTCCCACTTGTGATGGCAGGATCAGGATGTCAAGATGACGAGCAACGGATGATGGTCCGTGAAAGGTGGATGGTCATGGAGAGGACCATAGGATTTGATAACATCTATAGAGCGAGACAGATGGTAGAAGCTGTGTGGAAGGAGGTAGATGAGGGAATTCTGGATGGCTCGAACGATGGTGGGGTAAAGGTGAATTGGGCCAAGATCAGATACTCTGATTTTCCTGGACTTGTATTATTTTGACATAATTTGGAAGTGTATCAGCTTGAAGATGCATGATTAAATAACAGGAGGCATATGTTTCTCAAAGACCTTCTCTGCCCCCTCTGCCCCTGCAATTTCCGAACGGTGCACCACGCTGAAGGCCCTGTAAGCACGGCCTGTAAGCGAAAATATCAAAAAGAACCCCAGCCTGAACGGAAAATCGGCCACTAAAGCCTACCCCGCACGCACCCCACACGCTGTAGCGCCTTGAAAGAGAGGTGCATGCCGCATTCACCGGGATATAAAGGCTCCTTGTTGTTCTAATGGTGTGTGAAGGCCGCGACAGCAATTGTCGGACTTACTGGGTGAAGAGAAAATGTATACCTTAGGTGTCTTTTAATCACCAGATGGTTCGTTCAATTTTAAATAGCACCCAAGATTATCTACACACTTTTGCTTACAAGCTTCCGGATGTGCGCCAACATGTCATATCCACAAACCTCCTCAATCGTCAACTTCCCAGGTCTGTCACTCGCACTACTCCATCCAATTCTCTCACTCAAATCGGTCCTCGCTCTCGCACTGGCAGCTTGGACTTTGCTTGCTCTTTCCTTCCTAACCTTCTCATATAGCTCCAAGCCCTTCGATACATCCTCCCCCCACACATCCCTGAACTCCTCACTGAAGATGAAACCTAAAGCTCCAGCGTCTTCGAGTGCCATGCAGAAACCTTGAGATTGATCAGGGAGCATGGGATGTGCTGCGTCGCCAAGAAGACCGACGCGGCCTTTGGTCCAGTACGGATACGGTTGATGGATATAGAGTCGCCACATCTTGATATCGGAAGCGTGAAGGAAGAGAGTTATCACACGTGGATCGAGTTCGGGATAGGTTGCTGCAAGTTCTTCGGGTGTAGCGCCTATGTTCCAGCCATCTTTTGACAGATCATTGTGTGATGCACTACTTGAGTTTAGTTTCATCCTTTTGGCTCCCGCTGCTAACTTACGGAAAGAAACAATAACAACTTATGGTTTCGCCGTCATGACAAGCAGACATGACAATCTTGTCAATGCCAAAGCCTCCCCAGAACTCAATCCCATTGTTTAAAACGAACTCGGAGAGACCTAGATCGTGTAGCCTCGAAGAAGATATGATACACCGGTAACAGCATGACTCGCTACTTTCCACAGAAGGAGTAATCCCAATTCTTTCCCTGGTCAGAGACTTGAAAAAATAAGCTGGTGTACAATCTCTGGACTTTTTGACTTACTCGAATGCCATCAGCAGCTATTATGAGGTCTGCCATTGCCGTATTTCCATTCTCGAAAGTGATAAGACCAGTTTCATGGTCTACATTCAGTGCCTTGTGATTTGTAACAATCGAGCCCCTCGGTCCCAATTCTTCGCTTGACTCTTCTCTCACGGTGTCCATGAGCACATTATGCATATCAATTCTGTGGAAGTTGAAATATTCCTTTGACAATGTATCAGCCGAGTCTCGGATACACTTCCAGCTCAATTTAAAACTTACGGTTCCAAATCTAGCTTTGTAGTCTCCAAGACCATACTCGCTCTTCACTTCTCCCGTTTTCCAGTCGTGCATGATCAATTTCTTCAGCACTACAGGCTTGACCGCCGGAATGTTTACTCCCCACTGCTCAAGAAAACGAGACCCATTTGATGCAACTGAGAGCGATGCTCCAACCTCATTAGCAAAATCATATCGCTCGTATAATGTGACAAGATGGCCTTGCCGGCGGAGTGCAATGGCTGCTGAAAGTCCGCCAAGACCAGAACCGATGATGGCCACATTGAGAGTTTTTGACGGCGAGATGGCACTTGGCATCTTGAACGAAGCTACTGAGTGATATATTTGTTGGATTGATTGAGACTCAGGCGGTACTTGGAGAATGACGGGAATTACTAGTTTTTTATGAATGGAAGCAGCAAACGAAATATTATGCTCAGCTTAAGCGCTCTCAATCTGTCCGGAATTTCGTCGTTGGAGCGGCCAGAAAGCGACGGAAGGAATCAAAACAAGTCATCATGATCTGATGTCTGCGTCGCATTTCAACTACCAATCCATCGGGTACGTGGAGATTCCAGCGCAGCCGACCCAATGTCGATCCATCTGCAGCCGTCGCATACGGATCAACCTCGGATAACAAGAGTGGGCACCACGTTATCTACAATCCCACTCGAATTTACTCCCTACCTAGCCCCCGGAAGCGTACTCAAGAAGACTACTACTACTTTTGAGCTGTGTTCTGTATATGGCATGCCTTGGTTTCTCTTATCTCCTCTTGGGCTTTGGCTCGAGCACATGCGGATCAGTCCACCCATGCTTATCAGCACCTAAAGTCGGATCACTGCAGCTGCTGAGACCTCTTGATATAAAGCCCTAACTTTTCTTTTAGAGAGACGACATCCCTTCTGATCAGTAGATCCCCTTCGTACCAATAATTGCAGCTTTTGTTCGTCCACGATCCAATGATCAATATGCCTATCAGCAAAGACATCATCGCCAATATCGAGGAATCGGCCAGCATGGACAAGAGCCCAAAGGACACACAGACAGGTTCCCTTTTTGAGATCGACGAGAAGCATCTCGTCCGGAAAATTGATTACCGAATTATGCCACTGATGTTTCTCTGCTACCTCATGCAATTCCTGGATAAAGTCTTGATCAACTACTCCAATGTGATGGGATTGAGCGTCGATGTCAACCTGAAAGGCAATGAGTTCTCCTGGATGGCGACTGCATTCTTCGTTGCATATGCCTTAGCGGAAATACCACAAGGTAAGCTACTTTCCAGAGAACGATGGCCTTTTCTGACTATTCCTAGGGATGCTTCTTCAGAAGTTTCCAGTACCATACGTCCTAGGTGCAAACGTGGTTTGCTGGGGCATCACAGTTACGTGCACAGCAGCTTGCAACTCTTTTGGGTCCCTTCTCGCTGTTCGAATCATTTTGGGCGCTCTCGAAGCCGTCATATCTCCTGCTCTTGTGCTCATCACCAGCACATGGTATCAGCGCAAAGAAGCAACTCCTCGCGTCGGAATTTGGTACTGTGGGCTGGGAGGGGGCCAGATCACTGGCAGTCTGCTGTCTTTTGCTTTTCAACATGTGGCAACAAAAGGTTTCGAGGGCTGGAGGATGATGTTTGTAGTCGTGGGCGCAATCAACGTCATCATTGGAGCTGCTGTTCTGATCTGGTTGCCAGCTAGTCCACAGGTCGCCCCATTTTTGACCGCAGACGAAAAGAGCCTAGCACTGGTCAGATTGGCAACAAATCAAAGTGGCATTGGGAATCGACCTGCGAAGAAGAGGCAGATTATTGATGCTTTTACCGACGCACAAGTCTGGTTGTTGTGCTTAATCACGGTTCTCTCATCACTGCCCAGTGGTGTTATCACAACGTTCAGTGCAACACTCATTCGGAATTTCGGTTACAACAGCAAGCAAGCTGCGCTATTGAATGTCCCTGGTGGATTTGTATCGATTCTGAGTACTATGATTGGGACAGTCGCCATTGGGAGGGGTTATGCTAGATGGGCGTCAATTCTTTGTCTGGCAGTGCCAACAATCATCGGCGGAGCGTTGATGTCCTTCCTGCCAACAACTCAGCAAGGGGGCTTACTTGCTGGAATATACTTGATCAATTGTATTGTCGCAAATGTTGCCATTGTTTACAGTTGGACTGGAGCAGTGAGTTGACCCCAGATCACATCATTACCGAAATCGTGTCTAATCCCTTGCAGAACATAGCCGGCTACACTAAAAAGGTGATGATACGAAAAGCCGTTGGAGGAACCTCAGCTAACCCAAACTAGGTCACAGCAAATGGAATGGTAGCTGCTTCCTTCGCCATCGCGTGAGTAATCTTTCAATTTCTGGATTACCGTCGTTTGTGACTCATTTGGACATTTGCCATCCATTTATCAAGGTGGTCTAACACTATTCCTAGGAATATTCTAGGTCCACAAACCTTCCAGGCCAACGACGCTCCTCAATATATACCAGCTAAGATCACGTTACTGGTAGTGGCTGCATGTGCTGCGGTTGCCTGTTGTGGATTACGAATACTTCTTGGAGCTCGCAACAAGACAAGAAGAGAATGTCTAAATGAGGCATTGCAGCACGCAGACGAGATTCTATCCTCGGATTATACGGATACAGAGAACAAGAGTTTTAGATACACGTACTAGTTCATAAGCAAAAGAGCTTTCTGTGCCCAAAGAATTTGAATCTTGGAAGTGGAAGACACTGGTCTTGATCCTGAAACAATATTGCAGTTTGAATGTCTCCGCAATTGATCGCTTGCTTTTCCGTCGTCGTTGAACGGAATGTCATCTTTTCAATTTCTCTTACTAAATCATTCATCTGAAATCAAGTCAAATCGTTTCATTCTCATCCCAGTGTTTCGCGCGGCATGTCAAGTTCTAGTCTGAAACCTGCACATGATGGGACGATTCTTGGCGATCCCAGAAAGGAATCAAATCCCGCCTCACTTCAAACCCGCATTGTTCTGACATGGGAAAGTGGGGACTCGCCCAAGACTTGCAATTTGTGATGTTCATGAGTGGAAGGGGAACTGTCCCCCCGCTTCCAGATTCCCAACCCGACTTCTCGTTTAATCATGCCTAACTTTAAGCTTATAATTAGCTATGCATAAGCTGAGGTGATGAACCAGGATCTCTACCAGAAATGAAAGCGGGACCGCGTATGTACAAATGCAAGCCTCAGAGGCTTGCACTTTGGTCGGATACTAGCAACATGTTCCAGCTCATGCTGCAAGCCGCCAAAAACCTCACTTCCTCATTCGGAGACGGTTCGGTGCCGATGAATATCAGGAGAGAAGCTTCGGGCCAAGGATTTGGGTTCTCCAGCGTGACGCGTACAAACCGCGGCCAAACATCAGACTGAAGCCAAGCATCTAGTGCGGCCACGACAGAGGCTTGGCCACAACAACAATAACTTAGCTGTGTTAAACTGTTTGACCTACCGCCTTTACACCCTTGTCACAGCTACTCCTACAGCCATTCCTAGGTTTCCAAACACCATGGCGCGTGGAAAGCTGGTTCATTTCGGTACTTCTCAGCTCCTCAAGGCGGGGAAGTGGAGAATTTCCGAAATGCCTCAACCAGGTAAGGGACCGAACGATGTTCACGGAAAGCTTGGTGAGCACGGCCTTGTCTAGACATGAAGGAAGGTTTACAAGGAGATTTCTCCGAATAGGAATGATGTGTGGACCAAAGGACGCCATAGTCCCCTATTTGCTGGCAATCAGATCGAGATCTTGATTTTGGCCTTCACCCCCTTTCCTTCTCGCTCAGCAACACTCTTTTCATCTGTTCTCTGGTGTGGTTTTCTTGCAGTATCAACAACTTCTGTTCTTGCGCTGGCGCTCATTAAACTAATATCATTCATCGATACATTCTTTCCTGCGCTTCGTCTTCATCGGTAATCTATTATGCAGTTCTAGGAAAATCACCAAGGACAGCATTTCTTCACCAACGATATGTCAATCACCTCATGTCCGATGGGTGGTTCCGACCACGGATCTCGTAGCAGCTCTTCTTGCCCAGTCGGAAGAGTTGGCCCTCGAGGATGTGCTTTCTCTGCATATCAAATGACAGCTCCATCTTCATACACTCCGTACGGTGTAAGTCCCACTCTCCAGAACTCTTCATGATCTAATGACCATAGACCCCACAAGATGCACAATCAGAGCAGTTTCTACGCTCCCAAGAACGGAAGACCATGAACGAGTTATTGTTGCCAGAAGCACCACCGAAAGAAGTTACCAAGGGATTGAAGAATGCCGATGCTCTTAACCCAGTTGATACCGACGTCCTGGCAATGGCATTGGGTGCTCCAGCTCGACGCGTTCTCACAAGAGCAATGGAACTTGGACCAAAGACCGGATGGAAAGATGGATACCTCTCTTCACAATGGGGATTCTGTCCTCCAGATCCTTCTGCTGCCCCTGTCGCGCTCAGCTTATCTCCAGGTCGAGTGTGGTCCGATTTGTGCGAGCGAATGCCAGGTATTGTTGCGAGAGGGAAAGTACGGGAATCAATCCTCGCTCTGCCTCTGGTGTTTGGGACGCCAGACGTTATCCCAGACGCGGCATTATGGGCTGCGACTGTCTGTCTAGGTTCGTTCCACTCCCCGGACCACGAATGAAGCTGACAATCCAGGTATCCTTGCCAGCATTTACCGATACGAAGAAGCAAACGATGGAAGTGAAGGTATCAGTGTGGCAGCCCCACCTGGGGCCTTTCGCAACTTGACGGGAGACGCCGATGACGAGGAGGAAGAGACCAAGGGAATTCCAAGAAACGTCGCAATCCCCCTGCGTCAGATCTGTACGAGGATGGGAAGAGTCTTGCCTCACCTGACTCAATTCGATGTCAGCATCTACAACTACAAGATCAGAGACCACACAAGTATCCACCCGTACCTCCCTCGCTGCGAAAACATGGACTTGAGATGGCCAGTAAGTAAGGGCGTCCGTTCCGAAATTGCTGCTAACATTCTAGGTATTTAATGATCGTGGTGAGGCCATGTTCCTTCTTTGCATGGCCGAAAGTCACGGATGCTTTATCCCAGGTGTTGAGATAATTGCTCGATGCCAAGAATGTGTAATGTTGAAAGACGAAGAAGGTCTTCTACTTGAGTTGGTGAAGTTGAAGCAGGTTGTTGATCAACTTCCACATGTTTTCCACAAGATAAGCGTGAATCCAAATTCTGGTGAGAACTTTGCAAATCCTGTCGAGGTGAGTCTTGCCCCTCCTTTTCCGGCTTCCAATTGACCGGACCTAGTGGGGTCAACGATACGCCAAATTCTCCGCACCACTCTCGAGACGAGTCCCCGCGCTGTCTGGACTTGCATTGCCACTCTTCCTGCTAATGGATGCATTCATGGGCCGCACCAAATACGATAGTTTCCTAGGATTGGAAGCTTTACACCTCAGAGCTTGGCTCCCGATGAATATTCGTGCATTTATTGCTGCTGTTGAGTACAATTACAAGGTGCCAGATTTCGTCAATGCGAGCAACAATCCTCGGCTGAAAGGCGTTCTCGAGGGCCTGGTCGAATCTTACATGGGCGAGCGGGGCTGGATGGGAACTCACAGATGTAAGCTACCATTTCTCTGCAAAGACTATACTGATCAATATGGTAGACAAAGTGTATGGCTTCCTTGAAGTTGTCGCAAAGACTGGTCGAAGCGAAACAAATGGAAATGCAGGTGCTGGAGACAATGCTGGACGACCTTGGGAGATGGTACACAAATCATTGTCAGAATCTATGAAGGAACGACTAGACCCCTACCGTGGTACAATCTCACAACAACCCCACGAGATGCGTGGATCTTTCGAGGAATGTCGCTTCAAAGCACCAATCATCAATCGACAATTCATCGATTCCGATCCTTCTCGATCAACAGCAATGGTCACATTCGATCTTCACAATACTGGAATCACCTTCATGCCGGGAGATAGATTGGCTGTAATGCCAATCAATACCTGGAATGAAGTGGCAAAGGTTGCAGCTGCTCTTGGTCTTGAGGATATGCTAGATCGACCAGTACCAACAAACCACGCACCTGAGTGGGGAAGATTCGCTAAGCACCTCGCTTCGGTATCCAGAACACCAAATGTACCCGACTTGACAGTCCGCGATATCCTACGAAGGGGTCATCTAGCTCCTCTCACGAAAGATCTCGTCATGGCGTTCCACACCTTGCTCCGTGCAGGATCGAGCACCACTTTGAAGCTCTTAGCTTGTGAGGAATGGCCAATACCGGGAACAGTCGGAGATCTGCTTCAGTTTGCGGTTGAAGAAGTGGCATCATCTATATGGGATCAGGCATTCGATCTGAAAGATTTGTCATGGTTACCAAAGCTCATCCCAATTGAAGTTCCAAGAACCTACAGCATTTCAAATTACTCGAACGGGCTTTTACCGGACAGCGTCGATTTGACTGTTTCTCGAAGCAACTACCACATTTCTCCCGCTCTGCAGATCCCAGGGCAGTCTACGCTGAGACATGGAGTCAGCAGCGGATATCTCAATTTCGATCTCTCGGAAAGTCATTGTACGGAGGATGAAGAGCCTTTACTGATCGGAGTGTCAAGGCCACTCAACTTTCAGCTTCCAGTGTCAGTCACGGTCCCGATTGCAATGTTCGCTGGGGGCAGTGGTATTGCGCCATTCCGGGGCTTCTGGCAAAGCAGAACTCAATCTGCATTTGGTCGAAATATCCTTTTTCTAGGAACTCAATCTCGAGAGAAGCTTTTGTATGAAGACGAGCTTCGAAACTACGTCCGTCATGACATGTTGGAGGTTCATACAGCATTCTCCCGAGACAGAAACGGTCTGGTGTACGACCCAGTCTCGAAGGATCTCGTTGAAAAGGAGATGGAACCTCGTTACATCGACACAACGATCATCGAGCAAGGACAAACAGTGTGCAATCTCGTCATCTCTAAGAGTCAAGGTGGTCTTGGTGGGTATATTTATATCTGCGGTTCGGTTTCCGTCTACGAAACCATCATTTCTGGAATTCGACAGGCAATTTACAATAACTGGGCTTCAACCAAAGAGTCCGCCGAGAACCTCCTCGCAGTCGCCTTTGCCGAACGGCGATTCATGCTTGACATCTTCATGACTCCACAACCAATTTCGTACAACAGTCCCATCATCTCCCTGGCGCAATTGGCACAACATACTGGCCACAAGCCCAACTCGCGGATGTGGTTGGCTGTTCATGGCGGTGTCTATGATGTTACCGATTTCCTTCCAATGCATCCCGGGGGGACACTGATTGTCCGTGCCTCAGCAGGACTCGATGCTACCAAGACTTTTGACGAGCTCGCTCACACCTCAAACCCCGAAGTCAGTTCCCTTCTGTCCAAATATTTTATTGGTCATCTCGCACCTAAGCCAAGCTTCCACTCCCCTGAGCTCTCGGAACTCTACGACACATGGCACGTATATCTTCGAACATGCGTCGAGTCATTGACCACCCTTCATCTCGAAGTTGACCACATTATGCAAGACTCCAAGGTATGGTTCCAGAATGGTCTTTTCAACATGGGTGGGGTCAGGAAATTCTACCAGTTCCAATCACGGCTGATGCAGAATGGTTTCTCGATGATCTTTGGAGTCAAGATGCAGGAGTTGCATCTGAAGCTAAGCTATGCCCTCGCCTCTCTCAAGTCAGGGTCTTCAACTTCCCGGTTTCCCGATATCATTGGCATCGTGACGAGAGCGCAGTCAAGCCCCGCTAGTGCGCAAGCAAGCAATGAGATTGCTCAAATCGGGCAGTTTGTCTGCAACAGCCAAGGGGCACAATTCCAGGAAAAAGGTATTTTGAAGTATGCTCAAACAGTGACGGCATTGGATGTCGAATTCTTGGAGGAAATTCTATCTGAAGTTTGTAAGGGTATGGAGTCCTTCGAGGGGATTAAGCGACTTGAGGATGGTCGAGGAAAGCAGGTTTGTCATCACTCACCCAATTTTCAGCCCCACAGTCTGCAGGCAGAAAGCTGACAAGTATTGACAGGGTATCCTCAAAATATCTGCTTACCTTCTCATTATACTTGAACGTATTGCCCAGCGACTCGAAATTTTCTACTCCCGCCTCGCAACACACACCATCTATACCCCCGCCCTCGAAGCCAACCCAGCACGAACCAGATGGAATATCCTCCGCCGCAAAATATCTAACGGGTCCTTCTTCATTCTCGCACATGATTCTGACTTTGACCATCCCGCGAAAGAATACCAGAATCCATACCGTTCAACACGCCACGAACAACAGGATGTCGACTTCGATGATGTGGTTAAACAAGTCCGAGCTGCCCTTTCGGACAGCGATACACCTTATCAAAACACCACCAAAGTTGAACCTGGACATGGCGGGAGACAAGAACCTTCCCGAGAGCGAAGAGGGCTAGCGGCTGAGCATACGCTTCGCGCCCAGCCAAATCTCAAATCGCCATCGAGTTTCGAAGTGCACGAGCAGCGAAGTGCACTGAACAGAATCAGCATGTTCATGGACAAGAATACACAGAGCATCAACCGGCTATCTCAGATGCCTGGACTGGAAGGTGTGAGTTATCAAGCCATCCTCAACGCCTATGGAGGCGTCAAAGGCAGAGATAGTCCGCTTCCTCCTGTACCGCCGTTACCGAGCAGCGCAAACAGTCTTGGACAGAGCAAGTCGCCTTTGCCAAGAGATACTACGCTCCATCATCGCCGTCAGCAATCACCGGCAACGATTGTAAATCTTGCGCCTAGCACTATGAACTCGCCTCGTAACGCGCAAAGAAGGGCATTTTCCCCGGCAGATCTTCGACGTGTTCCTTATTCTAGCATCGATGAGACACAATCCCGTTCCAGAGCCAGTTCGCGGGGCAGTGTAGAGAGTGATAAGTCTCATTCTGTCGGACTGCGAACTCGTAGGCCTACACTACTTGATAACTTTGCTGTGCCTCTTGGCCTGAAAGTTCGGGGACAAGTTGGGGGAGGAGATGGGATGAGCGCTGGCATTGGTGGTGGTCCTAGAAGTGAGGGTGGAGGCGGGAGGAGGAGAGGGGACAGTGATCGTGGACGTGGATTGGGAATCAGACCTATCACTGTCTTGACTAGTGGTGGTGGAGGCATGAGTTTGAGGGAGCTGAGACTCGGTGGAAATTGATGGATGTGACTGACCTGTGGTGGTAAGAGGTCAGACGCTGTAAATATCATATTTCGTTAGACTGATAAGAGATCCATTTGAGATGGCCTATACTGTTCAACTCTCCGTTATTCCATAATAGCTTATCCTATGAAGACTCCAAAATCACAGTGATACACGTATTTTGAGAAAGAGGTCTCTATCTGGCATTTCTTTTGTTGATATTTTTCAGGGGCTCGCTTAATTGTTGGCTGCCGATCTCCCCCGTCTTAGTTTCATTATACAACATGTAAATCTCTTTCCAATCTATCAAAAGGATCATAGTTTTACCCAGACCCCACTCCCTGCCAGCATTTCAACACAAAGACTTAAATCTACGATGTCGCTTTCTTTTGAGGAGGCATGCAAGCCAGGCTCTCCAGGTTCGAAGATGTCCCCCGCAGTGGGGCTTATCGATAAGCTTAGAGTAACTTTGAAATCGACGAAGTTCACCACGGTCAAAACGAAGACCACGACGGGCGACGAGATCCTTCCCCACGCAGCCTCCTCGACTGGCACGCAGATGCTCGATAATCTGAACAAGCAGCTAGAATAGACTGTCGGACTGCGATACTTCCTTCTGCGGCATTGGCTGCATCCAATTACCGTCCTACCAGGAGCGTCCTGATATCGAACTTCCCCAAACAATCCCCTCCCGATACACGACACGAGCAGACGAACACTTTCCTCTTCCATATACAACTCAATATTGGGTCACAGCATACATCATCACGAGAGAACAGATAAGAGTCAGTAGCGTAGTTGTGGCAGATGGTGCTGATTGCGCACGCATACTGGACGAGGAGTGACAAGTTGGATGGATAGGAGTTCAATTGCAGCAACAGACTTCCGCGTGACGGGAGAGCATCAGAACGGAGGCAGCAGAAATCCTCCACGGCTCATCTACCAATCGACCAGAATCCTTCATGTCAGCAAGCTACCGTGCTCCAAGGAGACTACTCACTGCTCGAAGCCCACCGCACTCGCACTACCACGCCCTCAGAGAACCGCAAGCAAGAAGACTGTCCTGTTTTGGCCTTTCAGAATCATAGCTTGCCCTCTCCATCAGAATACTTGGATGGCAGCCTGACTTCCCTTCCCTGGAAGATACCCAAGAACCCCAGCAGACAAGCAAAGTCGACATCTGCTCCCTTCGATTTCGATATACAGTCACGAATAGTTCGAAAGATCCAGCAGGCAATTTCAGATACATATGATATCAAGAAGTGCGGGAACGAACACACTAGCAGACATTCGGAAACTCCGTTTTACACGTTGCAAACAGTGACGGGCATCGTCTCTTAGTGCTGGATCTCCGGTGGCATTGGACAAAAGTCGATATCTGGGCTTTCAATTTCTACCCAACGAGAGCCCCAGCTTGAAGACGTATTTCCAGCGGTCGAATATATTCGAAACAATTGGGACATGGATATTCGGGATACGGAATTAGGGACACTGGACTGCAGGAGAGTTGGATGTGCCTTGAACATGTTTGTGTTGGATAAGGATACATTATGGGGATTGACGGTGGAGGCACAGCTCGAGATATACGAGACCATCCTTGTAGCGATAGTAGTCCGCAGACAGCTATATAGCTACGCAGAATACGGACGGGTGTACAGATCCATAATATTCGATAACTTGACCAGATGTATCCGAGCATGGGATGAAGCACATGGGCACATACGTAACTGGAGAATCTTTTCGCCCTTTTACTACTTGGAGACTTTATCACAGGCTACATAGCAAATTGGGACGAGCAGGGCATCTGAGGAGTGTCGGGCAATACATTTCCAGGTATGTTGACTTAGCCAAAAGGGGCTCGCTTGAGATGGGATTACATCCCCGAAGTACGAAGCAGCTGATACTTAAAGTACATGAAGCAGGACACCATGTCTGCGTGAGAAATCATCAACTTGGTTCCGCATCAATCATGAATATATGATCGAAGAACCTCAGCATGCTTCTTGAACGTCATTATCCAAGCCTGAAATGCCGACATGACCAGTTCCAATCCACTTGGCACAACTTTGGCCTCCTGATTTAGAAAGATGAATCCATGATCTCGCACGAAGTCTTTCGTCTCTCCGAAGTATCTGTCAGATCGAAAGCTGGTCCAATTAGCATAGCACCAATGATCGGAGCAACGACTTACTGCCAATGCAAACTCGCCAGCATGATTGTCCGGGTCCCTTCAACGAATCTCGCCACTTCAGCACCCTGTGGAAACTCCGCTTTCACATCAATCCACTCTTGATAACAACCGTCGAGCATTTCTCCGGCACGATTAAATGCTTGTTGCGTAGTCATTCCTCCGTTACGAAGGACAGTGATCAAGTTATGCGGGACACCCTCAGCCTGGACATTTTAGCAGTGTCGACAGAACTTGATCTACTCACCTGTTCTTTCTTATACGATATGATGTCGTTTTGGCTGTTGGGTGTCAGAGAGATCTCCAGAGTATTCGGTCTACTCACATCAAAATCACGTCGATCACAACCCTTTTGAGCTTCTCGAAACACTCCTGTTCGTACACCTGTGCTGAGATCTTGAGTTGAAGGGCGTATCTTTATTGTCAGCATCCTAATCGCTCTGTTTTGCCGGCATTGACTTACTCCATCAAAGCAATCACGGGAGTCACGCCAACACCACGCCGCCGTACATCTAGGTACTCCAACAAGTCAGGAGTTTTCTCCTCTGAGTGATGACCGACATGCTCAAGGGCACCATGGCAGTACTCGGTCATTGCATACAAGAATCTGTTCTGGATGGCTGAGGATGTCAGCTCCTTGAAAGTACTTCTCTGATGATTGAACCAGGCTAACCTTGGGTGGATGACTTGATGTGTCAGTAGAATCTTTAAAGGTAGGTCAGACGTACTTTCTTAACCCGATCCCACACAGTATCATGGATCTCGATGAAGGCTGAAGCTTTCTCGTCACGTGCCCCTCCTCTCATCACCAAGAGCAGATTGTCCATCAGCTCTTTCGCTGCATTGGGATCGTCCTTCAAGTTCCCGTTGTCAAAGACTACATCTGTGAGCGATGTCCTTCTGTGTCCATGAAGACTCACCATCGTCGAATGGAAATACCTGAGATGTCAGTGAAGTTCATCGTCGCTTGGATCACTTACCCAGTTACCCCAATCACACAGCGTCCTCAACTCATTCCGTCCTGCATCTGGGACAGCAACAGCACAGAACCAAGCAAAGTCTGTCTTGGAGATTGTCTTCCTCATCTTATCACTGGCGTCGAGTTTTCTTCATTGTCAGCTTGCCTTAGCTTCACTTGCACTGGACTCACTCTGTGATCCATTGCTCTGCTTCTAGTTTGACCTCCTCATAGAATTGATTGACTCTCGGCGTAGCTGACATGAATGACTTGAACATATCAGGTATCCTGATGGCCATATTTCCTGGCGGAACAGTGATATTCGAAGCAGTCCACTGGGGTCGAATGGTCCCGGGCTCCTTCTGCGTACTTTCGGAAATTAGAGGTAGAAGCACCGTGGACGTGAGTAATTGAGTCGACATGTTGATATTCAAGAGTCTTTTGACCAATGTGTAGAAATGGCATCTTTTTCTGATGGCCTGTAGATGCAGGAAAAGACCTGTGTTTATATCAACTTCCAACTGAAAGCAATCACTCCGACTTTCATTGGTCCTTCCATGGTTCCTCCCCAGATCCCTCCAACCTCGTCCTTTGTATCATGTGTCCCATTCTATCTGCGCCGCGTTCCTCCACATTTCGACCCAACGCATCCTTCAATTGTCTCTATCCTTACCATCTGCTTCTTGGAATCCATACTGACTGCAGAAAAAGAATGGAATCTTCTACTCATGGTTGGGTGGCTGTCCATGATTCTTACGATGTGCGTCTTTAACCTCGTTTATTATGCACTGCGCCGTATCCACACATCGATTGTACAACGCATGCATCGGGATTGCTTACATTCCGATCTAATCTTCAGGAAGTGTGGCTGCAATGTTGGTGAAATGTTCATGGCAAACTCCACTATGCTGCATTACGATGCGGGTTTGTGCAACCTTCGGCTAAATCATGCATGAACCAGACTCCGATTGAGGCCATTCTCAGGGCCCGCTTTGGAATCTGTTTGCGTTTATCTGTTCGTGATACGATTCCCCCAGCCTTGACCTTTGAGTATTTAGGTAGTTGAGATTCTCGCACATTAGTCTTCCAAGCATCAACAATGCATTCAACTAGCGACAATCACCGTGAACGATGGGGCTACTCCTTCGAGTGGACCGACAAACATCTCCCTGCCGAAGAAATCGCTGCACTTCGATCTCATGTTGATGAACTCGGATCTGCTGCTTTTGAAAAACTCCAAGCTCTTACTGGAGGAGGTGATAAGAAGTGTCCAATCAGACCAGAGCTTTACACCATTCTTCGAGATCACCACCAAGAAGATCCGACATTGGAATCCTTCTGGCAAGAGCTTCATTCGGTACCGGATTGGGTCGACTGGACTCAGATTGAACGTGCTCAGCGATTCTTCGCAAGATATGCTCTCGCGAACAGTACCGCATTTGCTCTTCAAGGCTTCATCCGAGAGAACTCCGTAAGATCTACACTCATCTGTAATCATCAACTAACTTTTGACAGGCATCTCCAGGTATTGCTGAAGTCTTCGCCCGGACAGGTGGTTTCGCAATCAAGAATCTCCTGTCTCGAGTCATCGAGACTTTCACGTGGCTCATCCATGTAACCAATTCTTTGGAATCAATTCAACCAGGTGGAGAAGGTCACACTTCAACAATCCGTGTCCGCCTTCTACATGCAGCAGTCAGACAGAGGATCTTGAAGCTCGCCAGCTCTCGCCCAGAATATTTCTCGGTAGAGAAGTATGGTGCGCCAGTCAACGACCTCGACTCCATGCATGCTATCTCTCTATTCTGCTGCAGTCCGATGTGGGATAGCTTCCCAAAGATGGGTATTTACCCTACTCAGCAGGAGATCGTTGACTTTATTGCTCTCTTCCGATACATCGCGTACCTCACCGGAACACCAACCTCGTACTGGGAGACACCGGAAAAGGCAAAGGCAGTGATGGAGACGATGCTGCTTCATGAGCTGGCCCCGAACGGCACTTCCAAAATTTTGGCTCACAATTTCATCAAGTGGATTGAAGACCAGCCTCCACCGTATCTTTCTCGAGGATTTCTTGAAGCTGGATGTAGGTGGATGAATGGTCCAGAAATGTGCGATGCGCTTGGGTTGGGGCGTCCGGGACCCTACTACTACGCTGTCTTTGCCGGTCATAATATCCTTGTGTCTTAGGGTTAGGGTTAGGGTTAGGGTTAGGGTTAGGGTTAGGGTTAGGGTTAGGGTTAGGGTTAGGGTTAGGGTTAGGGTTAGGGTTAGGGTTAGG